>Ga0153928_1000506_pt1 | contig 19283 bp, 25 predicted proteins | sample TSNJ012MetaG_FD_106656 | JGI IMG/M metagenome (GOLD analysis project Ga0153928, IMG submission 106656) | Attine ant fungus gardens microbial communities from New Jersey, USA - TSNJ012 MetaG | ecosystem: Host-associated > Fungi > Mycelium > Unclassified | place: USA: New Jersey, Wharton State... | reverse complement strand
ATGTTGTTGTGACGGTCGATCTTGCCGCCCCCATTCGTGCCGCGCCGGTCACTCTTGCTGCGTCGGCCGCTTGCGGTGGGGAAGGCCAGTCCCAATTCGCTGGGCGGGCATTGCAGTTTCCATTCCCGCAACACGTTGAGCACAATCGGGCCGAGCGGAACTGTGCGACGGCTGGTGGCGGACTTCGGCGAGCCGATCTGCTGGTACCGGTCGGCGCGCTGGTGCACGTGCAGGACGCGGGCTTTCAGGTCGATATCTGACCAGCGCAGCCCCCGCAGTTCGCTCGATCGCAGCCCAGTGAAGATCGCGGTCATGAACAGCGGTCGCCAACGACCGTTGAGGGCCGCAACAATGGCCCTGATCTCATCGGTAGTCGGGATATCGACTCCGATTTTCAATTTGCGTTCGCCGCGCTTGTTGCTGTCGATCTTCTTGGCGCTCAGGGCAACGTTCTGCGCCACGTCGCCGCGGCGCATCGCGTCCTTGAGCAAGGACTTGAGGCTGGACATGACCTTGCGCGCCATGGCCGGCGACAAACCCGTTTCGGGGTCGAGCATATCATCGCGAAATTCGTTCACCTTTGGCGCGGTGAGTTTCCCGAGTCTGACCTTGCCGATGCGCTCATTGATGTGGCTCGCGTGCTGGCGATACTGCGCTATCGTCGATTGCTCGCGCCCCTCTAGTTCGATCGCCTTGATCCATTGCTCGGCTGCCTTCTCAACCGTAATCGAGCGCGAGGGTGGCGTATGAGTGCCGGCGCGAACGTCGACGCTGACCTGCGCAGCATAGGCGTCGGCATCCTTTTTCTTGTCGAACGTCTTTAGATGACGTGAACCGTCAACCGAATAGTCGACAACCCATGCGGTTTTCTTCTCGCCGGTGCGGGTAGTCCATTCTCGCTTGCGTACCGACATGATTCCCACTCCGTAGGAAATTGTAGCATGTCGCAGTATGTCGCAATAAATCCGCCCCTCGTCAATCCTTTCCCGGGCGTCGGCACGCCCGACCCGCATCGCTGGTCGTCGGCCCCGCCAGCGGTGGCATGGGTGCCTCCCATTCGGTAGCCAGGGCGGGGCGTGGACAGGCATCCGGGACCGGCAAAAACGCACCAGCGGCGCTCCCATCGCATCCTAGGTGGGTTTGGTATTTAGATATGGAATAAGGGTTGGAAATGGCCGCGATGGCGACACCCCCGCCCGATGATGGCGGCCTCTTGTTTTCCGTCTCCCACAGTGTACATTGTGGATTTCCCACTATGGACTATGTGAATCATCCACGACCACCAAGCGGAAGCAGGTCATCATGATGGCTATTCACATTTCAGACCCCGATACGGTCGTCCTTGTCGAGCGGCTCGCGGATACACTCAAGTGCAACAAGACCGCCGCGGTCGCCCGCGCGACGCGCGAGGCGCTGGAAAGACTAGGAGCGCCGACCATTGTCGAGAGGCCAAAACCTCGCGGCGGCATCAAGGCTGAGCTAGATGCTCGGCTGCGGCGGGAGACCAAAGAGTACGTGCGCCTTCGGGAGGCGGCGATCGGCAAGCGTTCGGGCACGCGAATCTACGCGATGCTTAATCGACGCGGACCCGTCGAGACCGTCAAACGCCTAATAATGGGCGGCCCCAGCGAAGGGCTCCGGTTCCTCGCTGAGCAGGACCATTTGGAGTTGGCAGCGGAACACTCCGTGCTCGACCCAGCGTATGACGATCTATTCACGGATGACGTTAAGGAACGCGCGCGACAGAACTTGGCCTACGCCCAAGAGATCGCCAAACATCGGAAGCGGTGAACGCATTCGGATGGTGTCGAACCATGATCCGATTTGGGGGTCACCGGCAAGCGCAGCGAAAGCTAGAGACATTCACGCCAGCATCTTGTCGATGATGCTGACAAGCCGATCGCGTTCCTCGGGTGCGAGCCTTCCCACATACTCTTCGCAGACTTCTAATGGCCAGCATCGTAGAGGGTCGGCGACAGAGGGTCGGGGACGGATCGGGCCGCCTCTCTGCAATTTTGCGATTGCCGCTTCGATGAAGTCCTTAAGCCGCTTTGCTGCGGCCGGAGTATCAGCCATGAGATTACTCCCGCGCCCGACATTCCGGGCTCGATTCAAAGTGCAGCAAAAATCTCGGCTACCTCAGACAGCGGCGTTGCGTTGTTGAATCTGTGAATCACCGGCCCGCGAAAACTTCCTTCTTTCATCTGGATCGAACGCCCAGGATGATCGTAGGAAAGCGCGTACCGCTCACCGCCTACCGTCATAGTAAGCGCATTCCCGAGTCCGCCCCCCTTGGCGCTGTGAACTTCAAGCGGCACGCCTTCATCTTGGCGGGACATTACAGCACCGGCGAGAGCCAGCACGATCTCCTCGACGTTGTTTGCATGATGCTTCGCGTCGGCCAGGACCCCCCGCAGGTACAACCTCAATGTAGCGACGTCATCGACCATTACAGGCATGGCTTCGCTCCTTGGGCCGTCCATGTTTTGGTTTCAACGCCCTATATCCAGACGGGAATTCGGCGGCAAGTGCACGGCGCAGATTTCGCGGCTTAACCCATTGACGAATCATCTAAATCATCCTTCATCGACCAGCACCTAATCGAGGGCTTTCGGCGCCGACGTTGGCCCGCACGGGCGCGCCGGGGCAGCACAGCGAGGGTGCGCCATGTGGCTGATTGTCGTGGGCAATGTCGTCGAAGGCTTCACGTTCATCGGCCCGTTCCAAGAGCATGACGGGCCGGATGGTGCTTTTGCGACGGGCGAGTCTTTGTTTGGTGACGCGTCGGAACCCGCATGGTGCACTGCTGAAATCCAGAGCTTGGAGGAGGCGCGCGCCGAAGCGGCGTGGGCGGCGGGGAAGCGTTAAGAGCGTGTCGTAAGCAGCCGGTCAATCTCACCGCCGCTTACCTCGCCATGCACTTGTCAACCACGCAGGAGGCCCCGGCCGGCCCAGACAACGGCCGGGACCGGGCGCAGTTGTCGCCGCGCCCTAACCCCCGCGCACCGGGGACGATGGATAACCCCGGTGACAGGGGCTTTCCGCTTCGACTCGGCCTGGGCTGTTTTGCCGGCCGAACGGATCTATTCTGCCGCGATAGATGTTACCGCAACTGAACGGTTTACCTCGATGCCGAGCAAAGCCCAGCCCGACGTGTAGGGATTTCGCAAACATTCGACGCCACTTTCCAGCGCGGTACAAATGAGCGTTTCTTCCTCATGCTCGAAGGCGAGAATTCGCGCCTTTAGATCGGCTTCGCGTTCCTGACGTTCTTGGCTGCTGATGCCGGAGTCCTCATCGTCAACACCATCAAGCAGGGCATTGAGCACTCGATCACGGAACAACCAACAAATTAACGACCCCGCCGATCCGCTCGGTGCACTCAGCACCGCCCCACGCTGCGCGAACTGCATCACATCGGCGAAGTGCACTTTGACCTGACCCTTATCGAAGCTCAGGCTCGGACGGCCCTGAGCTGCAAGCCGATCGATTTGGGCTGTGACGCTTTGTTTGATTTCGTCCGCGCTCGGTGGCGCCGCGCGAACGTCCGCGAGTTCGGCCTTGGCGCTGGCAATCTCCCGGCGCACGCGCACAATGGCATCGGCTAGGCTCTCGCCCTCGCGCGGCTTGGCCTGAACGTTGACCGGGCGGAATCGAACCTCCACACCGGCGCGATCAATGCCGAGCGTCATCACGAACCCGTTCAATTGTGCCAACACCTGTTCGGCATTTACTTTTGCCGCCATTCGGCGCGAGCGCTCGGTGTCAGCTTTCCGCGCGTCCTCACGTAAGTTTGCGATTTGGTCCCGCAGATCGTTGATGATGTCGCCTTCAGTGTGCGGATCACACGTCTCGATCCGCAGCTCAAGGTCGGCCGCCTGACCCTCGAGACTTTGTTGACGCGCGAACGAGGCGCGCACGAGCACGTCGGCGTCCTCCGCGAGGGCGGTCAAATTCCTATACTTGCGCGCCGCGAACGATGGCAACCGCGCCAGCACCTGCTGGAGATTGTAAGCTGGCCATTGATGCTTGGTCATCGAGCGTTTCTCCAAGCATTTTCGTCGCGCAGTGCCACCTCTCTGTAGGCCCGGTCGCGTTCGTCCTCTCCGGGAAGCGCATCCTGGCTGCTATCAGGGACGCAAACGAGTTCACCATCGACCCGTTGCAAGTGTCCTGGTGCGCCGTCGATGGTGCAGAGGTCGCCTTCTTGTCTTTGCGTGGGCGTTCTGGGGACTTGTTGCCATGTGGGCGTTCTGGGCACTTGTTGCTGGCCGACAAATTCGGCACTGCCGGCACCGGTCGGTGTCGGATTGCGCCAAGCATTTTCGTCGCGCAGGTCCACTTCTCGGTACGCTCGGTCGCGTTCGTCCATCGCTGCTTGATCGGCGGTCAAATGGAAGCCCGGCCGATGCACGGACGCCGAGTCATTGACGCGCGGCGCATGGCTGTCGAGCACGCTGCGGCCGGTGGAATCGATCATCGTCATCGGGACTCTCATACGCTCACCGTCGCGCAGCACGCGCAGGCCCCACGGTTTGCCTTCTTCGTCGTCATCATCAGTTCGTCGTTTCTTAGTCATGGCCTACTCCTTTCAGGCGAGCCAAAAATTCGCGCGCCACTGAATGACAACGGCGCGATTATCTGTTCGTACCTCTCCTGCGTCACGCCCATCCAGCGCCGCGCGCGGTGGACTTCGATCGGTTCCTCATCCTCGGGCAGCGAGTCGCTCAAGGCGTCGAGGTTGTACGTACTCTTGCTGATAAGCTCGGACGCGACGCCGGCCACGCTGTTGATCAAGTCATCATGTTGGCCGGGGGCATGGTCGATGCGGTCCCGCCCGAAGCGGGCGGTGTGGCGTTCCAACCCGATCAACTGATTGAAGGTGCGCGGGTGGTCGAGCAAATCGATGCGGCGCGAGTTCAACAACGCCAGCAGATCGACGTATAGCTCCGACTTCACTTTGGCGGACGGCTCACAGATGATGCCAAATTTGTGGAATTGTTCGACCACCCAGGCCCCGCCGAAGCGGTCGGACACGACCTTGTTCAAGCGGTAGGCTTTCAGCAACTTGGCGAACTCGCCGACCACCTGTTCCGGACTGAACGGCGGCTTGGTCTCGCGCAGGGCGTCGATCACGATCAGCTGCTTGCCGGCCTCGTAATGGCCGATGCCCAAAGTCATCGAGTCCACGCTGCCGCCGGAAGGATCGCAGAAGGCGCGGTACGTCGTGTAATGTTTGGGCGGGCGTTCGAACACACCGGCCGACACGCAAGCCATGGCTGCTTCGCGGGCGACGTAGGCTTCCAGGTCGGTGCGAAACTGGCCGCCGTATTCGGCTGGCGCGCGTGCTGGATCGTCGGCCATCGCGGCATCGATCAGCGACTGCGGCACGCTCGGGTTCATCGCGCGCGTGTCAGCTTGCCACACAAGGATCGGGTCGCCCTCCTTACCGTGATGCTTGGCGAAAGCCGTCCACAGCGCGCCGCGTCTCGCGTAGGGCGACGACGCACACAGCAACATGGCGTTGGGCACGGTCGCCATCGCAGGCCGAATGGCGTTGATGATTTCAACGTCGGGCTCGCTGGCGTCCTCGTTGGTTTCCCAGAACGCAAGCTCGTCGAGCAGCGCGGCAAGCACTGTGTAACCGCGCGTCAGTTTGAAGCTCGCCGTGTGAATCTCGATCGTGACCCGGTTGCGCAGGGTGATGGACTCGCGCGTCTCGCCCTCGATCAGCTTCGCCAGCATCGGCACGCTGCGCAGCAAGCCGACGACGTAGCGCAGGATCACGCGAGCTTGCCGGCGATCGGCGGCCACCACCATCACTGTGCCGAGTTCGCCTGGCCCCAGGAACGGGCGCCAATCAACGAACGCCGCGAGGAATACGGCGATCAGCGCCAGCACGAAGCTCTTGCCGCCGCGCCGGCCGACCACCAGCCATGCCTCGGTGGAGGGCTTGGTCGGTGCGGTCAAGCGCCCGGTGTGCTTCTGATAGATCGCCAGTTGCTCCGACGTCATCGGGAGCGCGAACAAGGCACACAGAAACGCCAGCCATGCCGTCCACGTCGCGGTGCGGAAGTGCGCAGCAAACACCTTCGGATCGGCGATGACCTGCAGGATGTTCATGGATGCGCCCTCGCGTAGTCGAGCGGATCGGGCGTCACGTCGCGTGCTTGTCGCTTCAGGCCAAGCGTTTGGAGGAGCCGTCGTAACGCACCGCTCGCACGCACATAGGAATCCAATTGCGCCGCGGTCGCTTCGCCACCGTTCGCAGCGAACCTCTGTTCCATCAATTCGAGCTGCAATGTCATCATTGCCGCGCGTCTAACCAACGACAACTCGCCTTCGCTCACTTCGCTTTCGCCGCCCAAGTCGGCGATAGACCCTGCGATTAGGTCGCGCAGGCGCCTCGCCCACGCGCCACGATGGTCAAGGCCGTTGAGCAGGCGCGACCCATTGCTGACTGCGGCGCGAAGTGTGCGCAAATTCGGGGCGGCGCGCTTGCGATTCGCTTGCGAAGTGCCAGTGGTTTTCATGCCCTACTTCGACACCGTTACGTCGTGCAACATGATATGGCTGAAGCTTGAATGGTGCAACATGGTGCGACATCGAGCATTTAATATATTGTAATGCATTACTTATTTCGTAAGGGCGCGGATATATCATCCGCTGCTCTATTCTGGTTTCGCCAATGAATTCAAGGCCGGAGTCGAGTCTAGGATGCGTGATTCCGGCTCTGATTTTTACGATGGTGAGGGGGGCCGTGATGGCTGCGAACAGACTCGGCGCCTGCGTCTCGGCTAGGATTGCGCGTGAGTCGCGCCCGGGAGGAAAGGACCGCACAAATGCCGCCGGTTGACGCCGACGTTTTCGAGTTGGCTGTAGAACGAATGGCCGATTGGCTGGAAGCACCTTGGGGTGGCCCCACGGATGCGATCATTTGCCAGGATTGCGATGCCCTTCGCGATCTCGACATGCGCACACGTCGGCGCATTGTTCGGGCGGCAAAAGGGCTTTGCGTCAGGCGCGAAGTCGAGGAGCGCTGCGGGCCAGAAGCTTTGTTTTATCTTAGTGAATACGAGCCGTGTATCTTAGAAGAACTAGATTCTGGTCAGCGGCGCGAGGCGATTGAGCGCGAGCGGTCTATGATATTTGAGAACATCGAGCATCTTCGCAAACATTCCCAACTTGATTGCTTCGAGAAAGACTATGTTCGGCAAGTGAATCGCATCATCGCGGAGCTATGGCCTCGCCATGATTGCGGGACCGTTGTCTATATCATCGGACCGCCTAACCAGGACATAGTCAAGATTGGCACCACCACAAATCTCAAATCGCGGCTGCGCTCGCTTCGTACCGCGATGCCGTCTGAGCCGGTCGTCTATCTGACATTGCCGGGGTCGTCGGCGTTGGAACGCGAACTTCACCTTCGGTTCGCTGCGGACAAGATCGGCCGCGAGTGGTTCCGTCGATCGCCCGATATAGATAACTTCATCGAATCGAAAACGGCGACGCATTAAGCCACCGCGCTGGATTGTCCCGAATGACACGATTGGCCCGTCCTGTGTGTTGCCGATCGGTGTCGTTGGTGACCGGGTTAATGGTGTCGTCATTTGCGTCACTAGCACACGCCGACCCTTGGCCACAGTCCGTCGAACAGCATTACGCCACACAATGTGTTCTTGTTCATCAAGAACGATGGCAAGGGGTGCCCGTCGATAAAATTGAGAGGCTGTGTGCATGCAAGGTGAAGGAGTTGACCAGCTTGGGCGCGTGGGCACAGTACCAAGAAGCCTTTAAGACGGTGACTCCGCAAGGCATGGAACAATTCGTGGCACTTCCCAAGGCTGACCAGGAGGAAGTACTCGCGATGGACAACCCTGGTGTCGTCAAGTTAGTGCTGCTTCGGATGATCCGAGCCGAAGAAACTTGTTCTGATGAGATCCTGCGATAGATGACCAACTTCGCGCAAAATTAGTCCGGGTCATAGCCCGTTACGGAACCTCGCGCGATGGCGTCCCCACGCGCAACGGCTTGCGTATATAGCTCGGCGGCCCGCACGACTTTCGGTATATCATCATTGGTTCTGACTTGATTGCGCAGCCGATCAAGTCGTTCCTTCCGCCATTGTTCGATCCGCCGCAAACGCAAATTTTCCGGCGTTTTCCAGGTTTTCATTTTTTCGAACCTCCATCTCGCCTTTCTCAGAAATTCACGAACCCAATCGGATTCGGTGCCGCTGGCGGGCCGGCATCCAGTTCCGCGAGCAAGCGGTGCCCGACCTCTGTAACGCGGCTAAAGTTCATATACGGGATGATGATCGGGTCCCCGTCAATGTCGGTTTCGACAAGCCCGCGCCTGAACAGGACTCGAAAATGGTGAAAGATTTGCTGCGGGCTGTAGCCTGGAACATTGATGGTGCTGGTGAAGTGGCGCGCACCCTCAAACGGCGCATAGACCTGCGTGCTGCCGCCCTCTATGCGAGCTTCGATCTTCACGAGTTCCCGCAGCACCGCGATTACAAGGTGGGCATCCGTTTCCATGATCCGACCCCGAATCAGTGCCCCAACCGATGATGATAGCACGAGATCGAGGACTTTTCGATAAAGGATTCATCTTTTCCACACTGGCGGACGCTGCGCAGGCTCACGACGATGCACCACGGAACCTGACGAAACCTGGGGGCGCGGCGCTGACGGCAGTGGGTGAACGACAACGCGACCTCGCCCGGCAACGGACTGGTCGGTTGCTCTCGGCTGCTGTCTGGTTTTCGGCAACGGCCCACCTGACCCATTAGATTTCATTCCACCGCCGCCTCCCAACCGCCCGCCCTCACCCGAGATATAGACAGTAGTGGCGGATTCCGCACCGCGCGATGTAGTGCCGGTTTTCGTCACCGGGCGAGTCCTCGTTTCGGTGCCGGTTTTCGTCACCGAAACGTGGCGCTTTCCATCACTGGCTTTTGATTTTGGTCCGAGGCGTGCCCCATGTGCGACCTGCTCCGCTTGTTTGAGCGTCTGAATGCGCTTCCAATCGTCGGTCCGCAAATCGTCGTCGGTGTGCTTCCACGTTAGCCGATACCGGCTCGGCCTACGCCACTCGGCATTTCCGCCGACGCCTTGCACTGTCACTTCGATGAAACCGAGCGCTTCAAGTTCGCGTATGGCCGGAGCAATGGCGTGGCGGTGGATGCCGTAGTCGTGGAAGTCATTAAAGGTGACGATCAGCCGTCCGTTCTCTTTGCCGGCGTGGTGCGCCAATTCGATTTCGAGGCGGTAGAGCACAAGGTGAGCGGCGCGGCTCAGGACACGGAAGGCCGGCGACTCAAGCATCGCGATCGTGCGCATTGCGAACTGCTCGGTCATCTTGATCCGGCGCGACCAGCCGGGGCGCCCAGCCTGCCCGGATCGCGTCACGGCCGTCCCGCCGGTCGTAGATCATACGCCGCGCGCCATGAGACCACGCCAGCTTCTGCGTTGGTGCACAATTGTGGGACTGGGCGCCGGCTTGACGCCTTGTGCGCGGTCGAATAGAGACTCGGCTGCACTGCACTGCTCATAATTCAATCCGAAGCCCGGCTGGATGCCACCCGGCCGGGCTTCTGGTTCTTTCAATCGTTCTCAGTTCCCCGCCTGATCGCGTCCGCGATATACGTCGACATCGCTAACAGTAATTCGTGATCGGTTTGTCCGCGCTCGACCATCAACGCGATGGCCTTGTTCCGATCGCCGCTGGTCGCTTCCATGGCATTTCGATATTCCTGATAAACGATTTGCTTCGCTTGTGCGGGCATCATAGTCGGTCGCTCCTCAAGCAGCTCTCATCTTTCCCGTCGACCGCGTTTCTCTGTGACCTGCTTGCGCGTCTGGCTGGTAGTTTCGGACGGTTCGACGGGAGCCGGCGCTGCCGTTGTGGTCGCCTCACTCACCGGTGCTGTTGCTGCGTGGCCGTTAGTGAAATGGGCGCGTAAATCGGCCTTGCTCGCAGTCCAAAGCTTGCCGTGTTTACGTGCGGGCAGCAGACCTCGCTCCAGCATGTGCCATGTCTGGCGCTTGGTGCGTTTGATGAAGCCCGCGATCGCGTCGGCGCCCCACAGCAAGTCGAGGCTGTTATCGGTGCCGCCGCTGAGATTGTCTGCTGGCGCACGCAGTGGTGCCGTTGTGTTGAAGACGGATGATCCGTACAAGGTCCAACTCCAATATTTTGGCGCTGGAGCGGACCAAATCCAGAATCGGCCGCTCCCAGCGCTCTTGGTTTTGCGCTGTTAGGAGGACCGATGGGTCGGCGCCTGGGTCCCGTTGCCTGGGGAGGGCCTGCGGTCTCGTCCGTTACCCCGGACGGCTCCGCGTCGGACAGATCAGCATCTTTCTCAATGTGCCGTCGGACCGGAGTCTTTGGGTTGAATGGGATTCTACGAACTGATTACGGATCGTTCAAGCCACCACCAGATCGCGCCGAGAATGTTGCATCTGTGTCGCGTGGAGGAGCGGGGAGCAGTTGGGAGCCATTGAAATTATTGGGTAATTAGCCGCAGTGTGTTGCATCCAAAATTTTCGCCTTTTTGAGGATAAGCATTTGAAAATGCATCTTTTTATTTATTCGGAACAGCGGATTTTGATTCCGCCATTCCCAGGTTCGAATCCTGGCGCCCCAGCCAGCCAACACGCGGCGCTTATTGCACAACGTCCCGAAAGGAATATCCTCGGCTCGACCGTGCGCGTCGCTCGGCAACGACCGCGAGCGCGGCAGCGACGCCGGCGATCACAGTGGCCGGGCACCGGCTGCCGGTAGACCTCGTTATCCTTGAGGTCCAAGAATGCAATTTCCCAGCCACGCCCAGGTCGTCATCGTCGGCGGTGGAATCATCGGTGCGAGCGTCGCGTATCACCTCACCAAGCTGGGATGGCACGATGCCGTGGTCATTGAACGAGGGCAATTAACGTGCGGCACAACCTGGCACGCAGCAGGGCTCATGACGCAGCTGCGCTCCTCGCACACCATGACGGAGTTGTGCCGCTACGGCACGCAACTCTTTGCGGCGCTTAGGGACGAGACCGGCCAGGATACGGGATTCCGCCGCACCGGAAGTCTTCAAATAGCACGCTCTCCCGATCGTCTGATCGAGATCTCGCGAATGGTGTCGCTCGGTAAGATCTTCGGCATCGAGGCTCATATGATGTCGCCGCTCGAAGCGAGAGATCGCCATCCGCTTCTCGACCACACCAAGATCGTTGGTGGGGCATTCATCCCGGGCGATGGACAAACGAACCCCGTTGATTCGACACAAGCCTTGGCGAAGGGCGCGCGCGCCGGCGGCGCGCAATTTTTTGAAAACGTCTCGGTGACCGGGTTTCACGTCGACAAAGGTGCGATACGAGGAGTTGAGACGACACACGGATCGATCGGTTGCGAAGTCGCAGTGCTGTGCGCAGGAATCTGGTCGCGGGATTTGGGCAAGCTCGCTGGCGTCAACATCCCGCTCTACGCTGCAGAGCATATGTACGTACTTACCGAGCCCGATCCAAGCATTCCCCGCGACTTGCCGGTTCTGCGCGACACCGACGGTTTCGTGTACGTTAAAGAAGACGCGGGCAAGCTGCTTGTCGGCGCGTTCGAACCAAAGGCCAAATCACTGCCGATGGAGAGGCTGCCGGTACGTTTCGAATTTGGCGAGCTGGCGGAGGATTGGAATCACTTCGAGTTGCCGATGTCAAAGGCGGTCGAAGTCATACCATTGCTCGAGTCGCTTGGTATTCGTCATTTTATGAACGGGCCCGAGAGTTTTACCCCCGATAACAGATTCATCCTGGGCGAGGCACCGGAAGTCAAGCGCCTTTACGTCGCGGCTGGATTCAACTCGCAGGGAATTCTCAGCTCCGCGGGCGTCGGAAGGGCGTTGTCGGAATGGATCGTGGAGGGTGAGCCGACGATGGATCTTTCGGAAATCGACATCGCCCGCTTCCATTCCTTCGAAAGTAACCGTCGTTATCTTCACGATCGCATATCCGAAAGCCTTGGTCTGCTGTACGCGATGCACTGGCCCCATCGCCAGTTCGAAACGGCCCGGCCGATTCGCGAAACGCCGTTGCACGGCCGGCTGAAGGCGCACAACGCGGTGTTTGGAAGTGCTGCCGGTTGGGAACGCGCCAATTGGCATGCTCGGCCCGGAGTGCCGACGAAATATGTTTATTCCTATGGTCGGCAGAATTGGTTCGAGGCGGTCGCCGAGGAGCATCGGGCGACGCGGGAGAGGGTGGGGCTTTTCGACCTGTCGTCGTTCGGCAAGACCTTCATCGAGGGTCCTGATGCGGAGGCCGAACTGCAGCGCATCTGCGCGAACGACATGGCCGTTCCGGTCGGCAAAATCGTCTATACGCAAATGCTCAACGGACGCGGAGGCATCGTATCGGACCTAACATTCACGCGCCTCGCCGCCGATCGCTACATGATTGTGACGGCCGCGGCATGCCAATCCCAGGACGCGAATTGGGTTCGGCGTAATCTGCGCAGCGATGCCGCCGTTACGGTAACCGATGTGACGTCCGGCTATGCTGTGCTTTCGGTGATGGGGCCGGACTCGCGCGCGCTGCTCCGGAAAATATCTCCGGCCGACTTCTCGAATGCCGCTTTTCCCTTTGCGACGGCGCAGGAGATCGAGATCGGTTACGGCAAGGCTTATGCGCTGCGCGTGACCTACGTCGGCGAGCTCGGGTGGGAACTCTATGTTCCAACCGAGTTCGCGGGGCCGATCTTCGACTTGTTGCTCGATGAAGGGAGGGCGTTTGACCTGAAGCTCGCCGGATATCACGCCTTGGACTCGCTTCGCAGCGAGAAGGGATATCGCCACTTTGGCCATGATGTAACGCCGGGAGATACGCCCCTCGAGGCCGGCCTGGCGTTCGCAGTTTCTTTCAAAAAGAACGTCGATTTTATCGGCCGATCGGCATTGGAGCGGCAAAGGGCCGAAGGGGTGAGCCGCCGCCTGATATTTCTTCGACTGGAAGACCCGGAGCCGATCTTGCTGCGCGACGAGCCGATCTGGCGAAACGGGTCGATCGTCGGCCGCACGAGTTCCGGCGCCTACGGCCACACCGTCGGCAGCGCCGTCGCCATGGGGTATGTGCAGCTTCCAAGAGACGATTGGAAAAGGTGGCTTTCAGAAGGCACCTACGAAATCGAAACTGCCGGTACGCGGTGCAGCGCCATTTGTGCGCTTAACCCGTTTTACGATCCGCAGAATACCCGGATAAAGAGCTGAGCAGTCTCGCAGTTTGACGCAGCGGCCGGGCAGTCCGCCGCTCAAGCCTATTCCGGCTGCGCTTGTTGCGGCTGCGGCTGCTGCGGTTGCTGCTGCCACACCTGCAGCGATATCGGAACGCTCATCATCGAATTGTCGAGATGGTTCATGAGCCACACGCCGGCAAGCGCGATCACGCCGGCGAGCAGCACGCGCGGCAGGGTATGCACGAACACCACGAGCAGGCCCGCAAACGCGCTCAAGACTCGCTCGGCGCCGATCCAAAGCTCCCAGAACACGCGGTAAAGCGCCCGGACGACGGCAACCACCACGACAATGAGCAGGATCACCTTGAGGATCGGCCAGTCGTGCCACGGTACCGCCGCGAGTCGCGTGACCTGGTCGACGGACCAGGTCCAGATCAACTCGATGAAACGGAAGATCGCCGCGATGCCCTGCTGCAGAAAATGCAGAATCTGGTTGAGAATCTGATGCATGGCCGGTCCTCCCGTAGGTCCCTGCAAGCCGGCGGCCATACAAAACAACGCTCCGCCCGCGGCTCGCGCCGTACGCCACTCGATACCAAACGAATGAATATCAACGCGATCGGCGCTGCGAGGTTCCGAGGAGGAATTGGTGGCGCGGGGCGAGCTTACGAGAGCGCTTTGCGATTCGATTCAATCGAAAAGCGCTTAGGGGCGTCACCTGCGCGAACAGATGTAATTCCGCGTCTATGCCGCGGCGATGAGGTAGCGGTTCAACGGGCGGCGCGGCCGGTAGGCGAGGCGGGCGTGGCCGGAACAATAGGAAAAGCCGTCGACCGACGGATTGCCGCAGAAACCGAAATCGGAACAACCAGGTTCGCTGATCGGCCAGCGGCATTGCGTGAGACTCAACTCGAGCAGCGAGCACTTGTGCGGGCTCTCCACCAAGCTCCCGTTGTCTGCCAGTCCCGGATAGGCCGCCCTCAACATCTCACGTTGCGCGCTGATGCTCAGTCCCGGAATTTTCGGGCGCAGAGCTTTCGGCCGCCATGTGTCCTTCGGCAGGCGCCTTGCTTTAAGCCGAGCTGGAAACAAATCCTTGGGCCGCGACAGGCCGAGCCGATGCATTTTGCCGATCACGGCGTTGCGGGTCGTGCCGATTTCTCCGGCGATCTGGCTGCACGAGAGTCCGGCATCGAAGAGTTTCTTCAACAGTTCGGTGCGCTCCGATGTCCATGGCGCGTTGATGGCACTCATAGCGATGGCCTCCTCAATGAGAGCCGATCGCTTCGGATTCACCGCGCAATCGGTTCCCGATCACGGCTCGCGCGCGTGCGTCGAGATCGCCGGAGGAGGCACAGGTACGCGTTCGCGCGCGCTGCCGCGGGCGCGTCCATCCTGTCTCGACCAGGCGCGTGTCGGCACGAGGCGAGCACAGTGGCGTAACGGAAGACTGATGAGCGGTGCACACCGCCGCGTGTGCCTGGGGTGCAGGCTTGGAATCCCATCCCCCGACTGCTCAACAGCACGGATGGCCCATACGGGGCCGTTTTTGAGCCTAGACCGGATTCGATTCGCTAATCAAGGGTTAAAATGCCATTATAACCCGGCCTGGGAGGACGAGATGGCCAGACCGGAAAACCGCTCCGACGCGCGCGCGCTCAACCTGACGCTGCCGGCGGAGACCTTCAATTACCTCGTCCTGCTCGCGACCTTGGGCAAGCTTGGCCGCACGGAAAACGAGGTGGCCACGCATATTCTCGTGCGCGAGGTCTACGCGATGTACGAGCGCGGCTTCCACGAGCAACGCATCCCGGCTGTCGATCAGACGTGAGCAACGACCCCGACCCCCAACCAACGAACTCCCGTGGGGTCGGCTCGAGTTCGGGTTAAACGTTGCGGCGGTCCCGCTTTTGTGCCGGTGCCGCATTCGTCAAAATATCGGCGCAGGCGCTCGTCAGCTCCGCGCGTTTGCGCGGCGACTGGTCAAGAAAAATGAGGCCCTGACCGAATATGAATGCGTAGAACAAAACGGCGCGCGCCTGCGCGTCCGCGCCCGCGAGGCCCATCTGTGCGTAGAGTTGCGCGACATTGCTCAGGCGCGCCGCGTCGACGCGCGCCACCGCGGCGGCGGCCGATGCGTCCGAGCGAGCCCATTGCCGGATCGCCAGCTCGATTGCCATGCCTTGCGGATTGGCGCGTTCCGAGTAGAACCTGATCAGCGACTTGAGCCGCGCGCTTGCCTCTTCGTTGCCGAGCGTGGTCTGCTTTTCCACCGCGGCGATGCGGCCGCGGCTCCAGGTCTCGAGCAGCGCGTCCAGCAGCGCGCGGCGGTCCTTGAACCGCCGATAAAACCCGCCTTTGGTGACGCCGAGCCGCTGCGCCAGAACCTCGACGCGCACCTGCGCGATCCCGCCTTGCCCGATCTCCTTGAGGCCGGCGTCGATCCACGCGTCATGCCCGATGTCGCCGCTCATGCCTGTCTCAACGTTTTGTGATACGGTACCGTATTGACGCGGCCGCGCCCGATACGGTACCGTATCGGTAAGCGGCAACGGCGCATCCGCCGTCGGCCGCGTGGTTGTTTTTCTTTTTATCACCAAGGGAGTCGGCGATGAACCCGCAAGGCCGGATGGACCTGCTGCGGCGCCTGCTGCACCACGTCGAGAATAGGACGACGGCGCTTGCCGATGCGCCGTGGCACAATCCCGTCGAGGTCTATACCGACCCCGATCACCTCGCTGCCGAGCAGCAACGCCTGTTCCGCCAGCGGCCGCTGGTGATGGGCTTCGCGTCCCAGTGGGCGGCGGCCGGCGCGTTCAGCACGGACGATTATGCCGGCGTGCCCATCTTGATCGTTCGCGGCCGCGACGGCGAACTGCGCGCCTTTCTCAACGTGTGCCGGCACCGCGGCGCCCAGGTGGCGCAGGGCTGTGGACAGGCGCGCGTCTTCTCCTGCCCCTATCATGCATGGACCTACGACTTGTCCGGAAGGCTGATGGGCATTCCCGACGAGCGCTGCTTCGCCGGCGCGCGCGCCGAGCGACCGGCACTGGTCGCGCTGCCGCTGTGCGAGAAGCATGGCCTCGTCTGGGTGATACCGACGCCCGCCAGCGACGGCGCGAGCAGTTTCGACGTCGATCCGTGGCTCGCAGGCCTGGGACCGGAGCTCGCCTCCTACGGATTCGAGTCTTGGTCCTTCTACGACCGCCGCGTCGTCCCGGAGACGATGAACTGGAAGATCCTCGTCGATACCTTCCACGAGGGATATCACATCGGCTTTCTACATCGCGATTCGCTGCGCACGATCCTTCACGGCAACGTCGCGGATTTCGAGCCGTTCGGTCCCAATCATCGCCTGACGTTTCCGCGCAAGAAACTCGAGCGGCTCAAGGACGAGCCCGAGGAGACGTGGGACCTGATATGGAACACCACGCTGATCTACTCGCTCTTTCCCAACACGCTGCTGATGCTGCAGGGCGATCACGTCGAGCTTGCGCGTATGTTCCCGCGTGAAGGTCGCGTCGACCGCGCCGTCATGGAGCTCGGCCTCTATGTGCCGCGCGCGCCGGTCAGCGAGGAGGAGCGCACGCATTGGGACAAGAACATGGAGCTGGTTCTCGGCGTCGTCACCGGCGAGGACTTTCCCGCCGGCCGCAGCATCCAGCTCGGCCTTAGCTCGGGCGCGCAGACCCACACGCTGTTCGGACGCAACGAGCCGGCGATGATCCACTATCACAAGTCGATGCGCGCCGCGCTGGGACTGCCTTCCGAGGAGCGACTCGTGGCGGCTGAGTGAGGCGACATTGTTCGTCATTGCGAGGAGCGAAGCGACGAAGCAATCCAGGGGCTAACCGTGTTGACCTGGATTGCTTCGTCGCCGCTGCGCGGCTCCTCGCAATGACGGTCACCTCACAGCGCCAGATACCCACCGTCGACCGGCAAGGTGACCCCGGTGATGTAGCGCGCGAGGTCGGAGGCGAGGAATACGGCCGGGCCGGCAATGTCGTCCGGCGTGCCGATCCGCCCCATGGGAATGCGGCCTTCGAAATTCTTCATATAGTCGGGGTTCTGGCGCGCCTTGGCGTTGAGCGGCGTTGCGATCATGCCGGGGCCGATCGCGTTGACGCGGATGCCGACGGGGGAGAGTTCGATCGCCAGCGCCTTGGTAAGCGCGCGCACGCCGCCCTTCGAGGTGGTGTAGGCGGCGGAATTGGGCAACGCGACGAACGACTGGATCGACCCGATGTTGACGACGGCACCCTTGGTCGCGCGCAGATGCGCGAGGAACGCCGTCGTCATGTTGTACGGCCCATCGAGATTGACCGCGAGCGTCGCGTCCCAATCGGCGCGCGCGTTCGCATCGCCGACCTTGCCGCGCCGGATGATGCCGGCGTTGTTGACCAGCACGGAGACGGTGCCGACCTCGCGCTTGATCGTCTCGGCGAGCGTGTCGCAGGCGGCGCGGTCGGTGACGTCGCAGGCATGATGCGTCGCGTTGGGGCCGATCGCCTCGGCGGTGCGCTTCGCCGCGACCCCGTCGATGTCGACCGCGATGACGCGCGCGCCCGCCTTGGCCATGGCCTGGGCGATGCCTTCGCCGATGCCGGAACCGGCGCCGGTCACGAGGGCGATGCGGTCGGTGAGTAATCCTTCCATTGTCCGCTCACTTCGCGCGATTGAGCGCGATCGAGAACTCGGGCACGTAGGCGCCCGGGGATTCCATCGAAAATGTTTGGTGGCTGCCCTGTGTGGTCACGCTCAACAGCGCCGTGAAGGTCTCGCCGTCGGCGCGTACGTTGAACTGATTGCCCGTAACTTTTCCGGAAATCCTTCCGCCGACGCGGCGGGTCCGTTCGAACCAGTTCCCCGAGAGCGAGCCGGCGGTCTGCACGATGCTGCTGGTAAGTTCGACCTTGTAGCTGTCGCTCGCGCAGCGCAGATCGAGTTGCACGCTGTTTCCGGCCTTTTCCGAAACGTATTTGGCGAGGCACTTCACGCGCTCGTGCAGCCCGTCCGAGGTGCTGACTGTGCCGCTGCCCGACCACGAGCCCGCCAGCGGTTCGAATGGGCCGCTCGCCTGGGCGCCCACAGGCGGGGCGGCGAACAACACCAGCGCCAGCGCGGCTGGCGCGAGCGTCGAGGAGGCGGCCGTGTTCGGTCGCAACGGCATGACGATGGCCTCGTTCGGGGTCGCGTGGGCAATTCCATATTATCCGCCCGCGCGATGCGTCAAGCGCGGCCGTTGCACGGCTGGCCGTGCCGCCCGGCGCTCCATTAATATCGTCGCCGGACGGGATAGAGAACGACATGGCGTGGCGAATTGGGGTCGACATCGGCGGAACGTTCACCGACGTGGCGCTGGTCGATGACGCGAGCGGCCGCATCGGCGTTGCCAAGGTGCCGACCACGCCGGCGAATCTGGCCGACGGCGTGCTCACCGCGTTGCGCACGGCGATGAAACGCTACCGCGTCGCGGCGGCGGATGTGGGATTGCTTTCGCACGCGACCACGGTCGTGACGAATGCCATCCTGGAAGAGCGCGGCGCCCGCGCCGCGCTCATCACGACCCGCGGGTTTCGCGACGTGCTGGAGTTGCGGCGCTCGGCGCGCGCCGACCTCTATGACCTGTTTCAGGACGCGCCGTCGGTTCTCATCCCGCGCCGCCGTCGCTTCGAGATCACCGAGCGTGTTGGCGCCGACGGCGCGATCGTCACGCCGCTTGCCGAGGAGGAGATCGATCCTCTTATCGTCGCCCTCAAAGCGGCGCGGGTCGAGGCGGTCGCGGTCTCGCTGTTGTTCAGCTTTCTCAACCCGCGCCATGAGCGGCGGCTGGGCGAGCGCTTGCGCGCGGCGCTGCCGGGCATGCCGATTTACCTGTCGTGCGAAGTCCTCCCCGAGATCAAGGAATTCGAGCGCTCCAGCACCACGGCAGTGTGCGCCTATGTCGGGCCGATCCTCGCCTCGTATCTGCGGCGACTGGAAGCGAGCACGAAAGGCGAGGCGCTGCCGCCGCTTTATTTGATGGGCTCGAACGGCGGCGTGCTCGAAGCTGCCGAAGCGGT
>Ga0153928_1000505_pt1 | contig 19285 bp, 15 predicted proteins | sample TSNJ012MetaG_FD_106656 | JGI IMG/M metagenome (GOLD analysis project Ga0153928, IMG submission 106656) | Attine ant fungus gardens microbial communities from New Jersey, USA - TSNJ012 MetaG | ecosystem: Host-associated > Fungi > Mycelium > Unclassified | place: USA: New Jersey, Wharton State... | reverse complement strand
GAAAAGCTTATATAAGATATATATAGTTATTAGTAAGAGTTATATAATTATAGAAGCTAAGTACATAGACTAATAGATATTTGTATAAGTAGTTGAACAATCTAGTAAAAAACTTTATTAAGTTCTTTCTAAACAACCACCTTGGTTGAGTTCTAAGCCCTTATGACTATATGTTAATACTTTTATTCTTTAGACCAAAGCACCAAAAATATCTATACAAGTTAAAAACTATAACAACAATGTTATTATTATTTTTACTCTTTACTTGATAATCATAAAAGACAAAAAAGATAAGTTCAAGAATACAAAGCTTTCTCTAATATTTTCAAGACTATATATATATTAACCTTGATCTTAAGTTTATTAAAAATAATGCTGTTGAAAATGTACTTTCTTCTAGTAGTGCTTCTGTTATTTATATAGTTGTTCTTTATACTAGGATATCCAATACTATTACTTTAAGATATTAGATAAAAGAAAAGTAGCATAAAAATAACTAAAAATATACTAAGAATTACTGTGAATATACTATAAATATATACTCTAGATTCTAGAAAGTGATACAAAGGATGAAGTCAGAGTATGAAATATGTTACTAAAAAAAAATAAAAAATATCACTCTTTAGTTCTGTGGTTTTATAGCTGGTTCTGTTAAGCTTTGGTCCTTAGGATTCTAGGCTCAACCTCAACCAATTAGGTTATGTCACCTCTATACTAATCTACTAGAATAAGAGAACTAATGTATTGAAAAAAAATAACAGCAATAAAAAAAAAGCTTATTTGATAATAAAGCTAAGGTTTTACTAGTACTCTATCTAAGTACTTTAGAGATGATAAATCATAACAATAACTAAGGGTATAACTGTGTCACAGAGTGTTATAAAATATAACAGATTTAAAAGAAACATAGTAACAACAAAGAAGTAAAATAACCTTAGTCTTAGCTAGTATACTATATCTTGATCTTCTATTGCTTGTTGTAGTTACATATTTTGGAGTAGTAAAATATTGTCCAAAAAAGAAATAATTCAAAAGTAATAGAGTTTAGAGGTATATAGTAATATCAGATAAATAGAGAGCAGTGGTATAGAAAGACTAGAAATATACTATAAATTACTATGAATATACTATGAATACATACTCCAGGTTCTAGAAAGTGACACAAAGAATAGAATTAGAGAGTGAAACATACTACTAGATAAAATAAAAGATATTGTTCTCCAGTTTTATGGTTTTACAGCTTATCTGGAGGAGATATAGTAATGACAAAAGAATAGAACAACCTTGGCCTTAGTTTGTGTACTGTGCTTTGATCTCCTGTCACATATGTGGTTGTGTATTTTGGAGTAGTAGAACATTGTCTAAAAGAATAGTAAATTCAGGAATACTATAAGAGAATGACTTTTTGACTTTAATCTATAAACTAGAAAATTACAATGTACTAATAAAGTACTTATACAAATTCCAGAATAGAAGTTGAAGTACAAGTGTTTAGTCTATATTATGATTCTATAGAAGTAAACAATTTAGGAGTTTAGGAGTATGAATTAGAAATATATATATATATATATATATATAATAAATAATACTAATTTTCCAGTATATAACATAAGGGTATGTTCTGTAGTTGTAGTAAAATTAATTTACTTCATGTTATATACCAAAATTTTAGTATTATTTATTATTTATATATATATATATTTCTTTTTCTTTCTAGTTCATGCTTCTAAACTCCTAAGTTGTTTACTTCTATAGAATTATGATATAGACTAAACACTTGTACTTCAACTTTTATTCTGGAATTTGTATAAGTACTTTATTAGTACATTGTAATTCTCTAGTTTATAGATTAAAGTCATAAAGTCATTCTCTTGTAGTATTCCTGAATTTACTATTCTTTTAGACAATGTTCTACTACTCCAAAATATACAACCACATATGTGACAGAAGATCAAAGCACAGTATACAAACTGAGACCAAGGTTGTTCTACTCTTTTGTTATTACTATGTTTTCTCTGGACAAGCTATAAAACTACAGAACTGAAGAACAATGTCTCTTATTTTATCTAGTAGTATGTTTTACTCTCTGACTTTACTTTTTATGTCACTTTCCAGAACCTAGAGTATGTATTCATAGTATATTTACAGTAATTCACAGTATATTCCTAGTCTTTTTATGTTACTCTCTACCTTTTTGACATTTCAAAATATTATACCACAAGTAAATTTTATATGGAAAGTAACATTTGATACATCTTATAATAATGGATTTTTAATAAGAATTTGTTCTAAAACCTATTATATATCCTCAGACAGTGGTAAGGTCTATAGCCAATCTAGAATGACACCAAAGATAAACAAAGCTTACTACTAAAACTCAAGAGACAAGTGCAATAAACTGACATTAGAGCATAGAGATCTTTTTGTTAAAATAATGATTTAAAACTACTTATGAATGGATATATTTCAATTACTGTAATAGGATCTCTATTCTAGCTTAGATGGTTGAAAGAGACAAATTTAGAGCAGAAGATAGCACTTACAAATAAGTGTTGATTTTATCAGTGCTACTTTATTTTTAGACAGAATATACTAGTCATTATTCAAAAGAACATAATCCTTTAGATGAATTTACTAAAAACTCAATAGATGACTAGACTACTGACTAAGCTTAGACTAAGATAGATGAGAAGGTCTAAAAAAAGAGAAAAAAGTTCTAGAAGGAATATATCTTGGGTATATATTATTATTGATAAAAAGGATTTAGGAAAAAGATATAATATTATAGAAGTTAAAAACTTAGTATAAGAGGGAAATTAGGATAAACCAAAAGTAATAATAGTTTTCTTTTTTTATTTTATTAATATATAGTTCTAGGAGTGGATAGAATAACAACAAGAAATTATCTTGGCACATATCTTTATCTCCACAATCTCTGGAATCATTTGAATACAGTATATCTTGAGTAACAGTTTTTGGAATCAGTATAGTGTTAGGATTAGAACACAAAATATACCAAGACTTAATCTAGAACTAAAGTATAAATTCAACTTGGGCAGGTTTTAGAAAGAACAATAAGCTAGAAAAGCTCAACTAGATATATACTTGAACTGTATTACATCTGTAAGATTTGGTATTAGGGGTGCAAACAAGGGAACAACTAAGTATAGAAGATTCAGAGAGATCAACTAACTATATTTTCTAAAAAAGCTTTTGTTACAGTGTGTAAAAGTTGATATCTTAGAAAGGATATACAACATAGATCTAGAGTGACCTCATATTTGTTTAACATTAATCAAATAATAAATTTTACATAAAGCTGTATATAGTTTTTGATACTTCTTTTGTTGTGTAACTCAAGTCAAGTTGACTTAGCAGCTAAGTCTTTGAAAGTTACAAAGAAAACTTAATGGAGTTCTTGATCAATTGTACTAGTTACTTATACAAGTATACTATTTGCTCTTGTTTATATTAATAGTATTTTACAACCAGCCAAGAGACTGTTGGTTCAATTCCCTTGTCTATTATTCTATAAATACATATTCTTGGCTATAGTTGAGGCAATTCATGATACCTTTTTAATTCTCTATTTCTATTTCATTCCCTCAAATCTTTAGCATGCAATTGGGAGCTAGTACCATGTTTTATTGTCTGTCCTAGTAAGCAATTCCCTTTTGTACTCTTTTACCAGTATGAAAGTAATTATTGGTTAATAGTCAAAATATACTCCTAAGCAGCAGAATCAATTGAGACTTGCTAACCACTTTTTAGAGAAGCCTGAATTTTACCTGCAATAGATTGATTGCCACAAGAGAATGCTATATCTGAAACAAGATAAAATCTATTAGGTACAGACATATAAAGTTGTTGATAAATTGAATAAGCAACTTGTATATCATACCAGCTTTTAAATGTATTAAGAATAGCTATAAAAATAGTTTCTAGTACAACAATCAGTTATTTTACTGATATAATACTTAACAAACTGACTATCTAGTAAAAAAATATTATTATTATTAATATAATAATTAGTCTTTTATATATTGCATTTTCTATCTCAGGATCATGGGATATTTGTACTAGAAGTAATAATCTATTGATTGTGGTAAATACATCATCAAGAAAAGAGTGTTACTTTTTGATAAGGGAATTTAAGTGTTGAAAATCTTTGAAAACTATTGGAAATGCAATATGGACCTGAGAGATTCATTTTATATAGTATTTTTACAATACTTACTTTGATAGAGTACTTGATGTTAAAGCAAAAATTTGCTAAAGATTGACTTGAAACATAAAAGAACAAAAGTAGTAAAGAACCAGCCCAAGAGCTCTAGTACCATTTAAAGATTTCCAGGAGAGTTAGTAACAAGACAAGACAAAAAGCAAAAGCAAATGATAGTAGATAGTAATACTCTTGTGAAAATATATTCTATCTATCAGAGATTCTTTAATTTTTAATTTTCTTAACATACACTGTTACAAGTATTTTTGATATCTCTTCTACTATATTATTTTAAATAACATTAAGTATATTCTACTAAGCTTCAAAGCTATTGGGTCTTTTCAAGATAAAACAAAAAATAACTATATTGAGTTCTATTATAGTGATAAATATACAATCCTTCTGGCTATACTAAAGTTGCTACTATAGTATACTATTGCAAAGATCTAGAAATAGCTCTTATTATTGTAAACAGAGATAGTAAAGGTTCTAGTGTTGTTGCTAAGCATTTGAAGGGTATAGTAGTAAACCATAAAAGCAATTGCACAATATACAAGTAATATTTCATCTTCAAAATGATTGAAAAGAGGATATATTGCATATACAATGTATTGAATACATGATATGATAATGTAATATTATATCTGAAAAAAGTTTATGGGAATTAAATTTATTCCAGATTTTTTTAAACTGGAATTTTATATATGTACTATAGTATAAGACATATAACTGGCAACCATCTTCTTTATATGTAAATAGTTTTGCTCACCCAACAGTACACTAAAATATAAGTTAACAAGGCTTAAGTACATGTATTAAGTATTCTAAATCCATAGCATTGGGTATATTAAAAAAGCTATCAAATTTACAGAGATTAATCTTGGAAAAAAAGTATGTTATTAGTTAAATACAACTAATTGGCAACTGTAACAGATATGTGATACATGTGTTTACTCCTTGTCTGGTTTGTCACTATTACTACTATCTTTCTTCTACTTTTTCTCAAACACAAACTCTGTCTCTACCTTATATTAAAGAGATCTTGTAGGCTTTTTTTGGCCTGAAGGAGAATATTGGAATATTTCTTGATCTTATCATAATTAAGAGGAAGTTCTCAGTTAGTAAACTCTATAATGAAATTGACTAGAGTACACTCTTCAGCAGGCAGTAATCTCCTTTTGCTAATATTTGAATTACTTATAAATTTTATTTGCTTATTTTTTATGTAATTTATAAGTATTTTATATGGTACATTGAACTACTTAGCAATTGTAGATCTTTTTTCTTAATTTGATCTTGTCTTTTTGGTATTTGTCTTATATATATTAATAGTTTGTATCAGTGCATTCTTGTCTTTATAATATTGTTTGATCTTTTTGATATATTTTGAGAGTACATCACAGTAACCAAAGTAAGGAAAATTAATGACAGAAGACCACTTTGCAGGGATGTACCTGCCAAATCTATCACACTTTGGTATAAAAAGTACTAGTCAACAGAGTTATGTCTTTTGTGATGTGTTGACCTCTCCAACATGCCTTGGAATAACTGGTAATGTCTTTACTAAGTAGTCAGCTTAATATATACACAAATTTTGTTTGTATTTCCTTTGTATATCTAGGACAAAGTTGCTCCAAAAAGTTGTGATCACTCCAAAAACAAACTTAATCAGCATAAAATTGTCAGAAACAGAGAATTGGAGTAGTAATTAGCTAATATAATAACTCCAGAATAGTGTATATCATGGAGAAGGAGTACTAGCTAGTATAGAAGAAGAATATACTTATACTCTGAGATATATATTAAGAAGTAGAAGTTCAGAGATGACAAGGGAGGATGATCTTGGCTTCAACATATATGTTGTGCTCTGATCTCCTATTACAGGTGATTGTCAATTTCAGAGATGAAGAGATATCATCAGGTATTGAACAGGAGTCTGAAGTCCAAGTTTAAGAAATATATATGAGAAAGAGAGGAATATAGACAAAGGACAAAGAGACATTAATCTACAGACTAGGTGGCTACTATGTATCTATCCCATATATATACTCTAGCTGGAATAGGGGAGAGCCAGTTTGAAACACAATACTTCTCCCAGTCTGAGATATGATACTCCTACTCCAAATTAAGTAGGAGATGAGTAATAATAATAAGGAAAAGAAAATAAATAAATAATACTAATTATAACTGAAAATCTGGTATATGACAAAAATCAACTATAACATTTTTCCCACTGCTCCATCTGGCTCAAGATTTGGTAGACATTATCCTAGTACATTATTCTATACTATGAATAGTAATTTTATACAGAAAAGTGCTGATTTGGTACTGTAGTGGAGCAGTTGCCAATGACTTGTAAATTGCCAGTCATGTGTCTTACACTGTACATCCTCAGATTTTCTCAGATCCTTACAGGAAGTCACCCAGTAGCTAGTACAACTTGTCAAGAACCCCATTGAGCTCTTTTTGTAACAGACTTAGCTGCTGAGTCAACTCAGCTTGAGTTGCACAAAATAGTCCTTCCTTTATTCTCTACCTATACTTCTTCCACCTCATGGTTAAAGAGTGTAGGAGGTGCATTTACAGTGTGTACTGCAGAGTAGTAGTCCCTTGACCCTCTTTGTAGCTACTGTGGACTGCCATTGTGCCCCATGTAATAAATTGTTGATCAAAAAAAAAAAAGGCCCCAAGTCAAAAAAAGAAGTTGCCATTACAATTGTTAACTCATCTTTATGGTTTAGGCATTTTTGTAGATGTATTATTCTCTGACTAGAATGACAATCCAAGTACCTTGTACTTTTAATTTCAGCATTTCTTTCATAGATTATAGGCCTTGCTTCCAGGTTTCTTCATCATCAGAATGATAAACCATATAGAAAGATAATCAATATTTTTCATGAGTGTCTAAGTTGTTCAGTCGCTGATGTAGTTCTTGACAGGACTTCACCAGGCATCTCAGCTCGGCCCTCGGGTAGCAAACCGAGAAGCCGGCCGAGAGCCACACTGACTCATCTATGACGCGGCTAGGGTTAGCAGAAAAGTAATGAATTAAATAGATAAGCTGCTTTGTCATTGAGAAAGTGATTGTTTCAGGGTTGTAGACATTTTTCTCATCTTATACCCAATGGACTCTCAGCATCCAGATCTTTCTTCATTCTGGGATATTTCTCAGTCAACAGACTTCGGCCAGCTCTCGGACGATGACTTTATGGCCATGCTTGAAAAGCAATTTCAACATCCGCCAGCCCAACGAGACCCCATTCAGAATATCACTGCTAGTAGTTTTTCCAACGGTGTCGATCCACAGAACATATCCAGGCATTTGCTTCCGGTCTTGACTCCGCCCTCGGAAGATAGCAGCCCAAGTCCGCCGCACGATGAACCCAATCACGACCCAAACGGCGAAGACAGTGGGGATGGAGAGGGGAACAGTGTTTCGAATCTATCGCCACTCAGCTATACTTTGAAGCGCAAGGCAAGTGGAGCGGACATGGTACAGTTTGGTCCATCGCAAAAAAATCAACATACATGTAAGTCAGTTGCACTTACCCGAGGAGTTAGACTCACGGTGTCTTCAGTATCCAATGATAAGAAGGGGGCTACCTCAACTGGTATCAGCTCTCGGAGAAAGTCAACTGGAAATGCAGCTGTATGTTTCTTGGTCTTACTACCAATCGCCGTCATTTCAATGTATCTGTTAGCCGAAAGATGAAACTCGTCTTCTCAAGCGGAAAGAGCAGAATCGTGCCGCACAACGAGCTTTCCGTGAGCGTAAAGAAAAACATGTTAAAGATGTGAGTTAAGGCCTATCCTTGGCCCGCAAAATCCTCAACTTTTGGCACACAGCTCGAGGATAAAGTTGCTAAACTCGAAGCCAAGAACGAAGCAGCTTTGAACGAGAACGAGAATCTTCGTGACTTGTTAGGCCGCCTTCAGTCTGAGAACGTCATGTTGAAGCAGGCTAATTTTACTTTCACGTCCTCCAAATTTCAGCCCGAGTCCTCTGCAACTGTGTCAAGACAGTTTTCTCCTGAGAGCTCGCTATATAGTACGTCACCTGTGCCCTCGGTCATCTCACCAGAAACTCGGCATGTAACTCCCAAGCCTACTAATCCATTGGATTGGACATCACTCACAACGTTTGATCCGAATATGCTCAATCTCCTGGATGAGAACCCTCAACCACCTGCCACCACCAATACAATGAATTTCGATATCTTCGGATCTAGCACGGGCGTGGAAGGGGAATCACCCTTCACCATGATTGCCAGCAACCCAACCTTCATGTCCTTCGTATCCAGCTTCGATTCAATGGCCACACCTATGGAAACTCAACCGAGCTCCACAAATGGGAGTAGCGGTGCATCGGCTGGCCGGCCTTTTAGCTTTGACCAGAGTTCGATACCAAGCTGGCCACTACCTACTTCACTCACCCAAGACATTCCGCTTGATGACTTGTTTGTGGGCTACCTGAATGCCAATCAAAACATTGATCTCTTTAATACCACTTCTGTCAGTCCTGTTGCACATCAAGCTGCAATTAACACCCCTAGTTTTATCCACCTCAAGAATGATCATCTCAGTTCGTTGCTGCAACAGAAGGGATCTCCAAACACTGGTTTGGCATCCTCAGTGTCTTCGCCGACTTCGCAGACCACGACAAGTTCGGAGCCCCTCTATACGCCTAAGGAGAGTCCTGCGTCAGGCAGCCCAAAGGCTGACATTAACGAACTCGGCATTGAAGTCGCTCACGACAAAACACGATGTCCAAAAACGAAGTCGGAGCTGGTTCAAAAGATTGCTGATGCTGGATTGTCTCCATTTGCTCCTGCTAAAGTGCAGAAAACGGAGCTAGACATGGGAATGATGGTTTCATGTGCTGGTTCAAAGTTTCCTAGGACTGAGAAGAACGAAAGAAATGTAGAGGTATTGAGTGCGTGGAGAACTATCACGAATAACCCTAAAGTCAAGGTTGGTTCATGAATATCATTTTGAGAATGAGAGGTGCCTAATCATAATGTCCAGGAAGCGAACATTGATATCAATAATTTGTGCTCGGAGTTCACCTCAAAGGCTAAGTGTGATGGTACCAAGGTCGTAGTTGAACCTGAGGAAATGGACAATATCATCGAATCGCTCTCAAATAGGAAGCAATAATCACGCACAAGATTGCAGATGCGGCTGGTCTATGTGGATCAAGTGAGGCTCCAACTTGTGATATGTTCGCTCCTTGCAAATCAACAATAGGTTTCGGTGGATGCCTCCCCGAGTATCAACAGAATTGCCACATTCAATTCCTTAACTTATCCATTTCGCTGTCTTTCTCCGTCACCCGCCAGTACAGATAGAATCCATTTGTCCTGCTAACTCATTGCGAATTACGCCTAGATGGTCAATTGTCTCCCGCTGTGATTCGAATTCAATGTTCACCAGCTCATATTGAACCGAACCTGGTGTCCTTTCTGGTGCTTTTTCAATTTTGATTCAAAACGCGCATGGCTACGGGACATCTGGAAAGTGGTATAATATCAGGAGCTATCGAGACACAGACGCACATGCAGAAGCAATGGAGAGACAAGGGAAGGGAATATTTGGATGAGACTCATCTGCTCGCACTTGATCCAGTTCGTCTCAGCTTTCACGTTCTCCGGATCATCTTATGCCTCTCATATATTACTGAATGCCTATGTATGTATATATGTGTAGCTCGATTTTCTCTCTGCTTACGCTTGAATTTTGGTGTCTACGCTCTTTCCTATTCCAAATTCGGTTTGATGTTCGACGTTTTGGACATGTTTTCCTCTTCGGATAGCTTTTGGATGTATTTCTACTTTTCAAATGATTGTTGTACTCCAAGACCCTGGAAGCCAAGTCTCCACGCGAAATGTTATGGAAATATTTATATTCTGTCTATCGCTGGAAACAGAGCTGATGCCGAAGTTGCGAAGAGTATCGACGGGTGCAATTCAAGGGAAATTCAAGGCTCTCATTCGACAGAGTCAATCTTCATTCTTAATTCATGCTCATTATGGAAATTGTCCTACTTGTCAATTGTTACATTCGAAAAGACATAAGTAACATGGATCCATGGCTCTAGTAGATCCCCAACAAATAGTCATCCCTATAAAAGATTAATTTGACAATTCTTCAGCATCATTAAATTGTTACTTTTCTATGATCCTCTCATGTTGACTTCCAGTGAAAGGAAAGGATCAAGATTGAGGCATGAGCTGATCTGCAACTTTGTTCATCGGTACGATTAGGTAATTACTTGGATCCAGCATTCTATTCCGCAACAAGCAAGCGAGTACAAAGACGTGAAGGGCCTAGAATATGGTCCGTTGACTGGGGTGTATCTACAGGAGGACTAATACCAGGGGAGTATTGTTGAGTTGGGGACAAGCAACGCAATAACACAGGGGGGGAACTCGTTGCAAACGTGCAACGTACATTACTACTACTACACCTATTTATCTCTAACTAGGAGTATAGGGTGGGCAGAGTTGAATGGCAGGTAGGTGGGGTATCATTGCAGTAGCCAGAAAGGGAAGGAGAATTAACGTGAGTCGAGTCCATTGTATTAGGTATCATGAAGTGCTCGTCCTCGAGTCTCTTCAGAAAATGCTTCCAGTCGATGGTACGTGATAGAATAGATATACTACCCGCCTCATCAGTGACATATTCAAATATATTGTATAGTTACAGTACAATTTCAATTATTCAGAGCAACATCAAGAAGCTGAAAGAAAGCAGAAGGGACGATCGTGTCAGCATATTTCAAGATGTTCCATAATTCTAAGTAACAAAATAAAGAAAGGACATAAAGTGTAATCGTCACAGAAGAGGAAACAGTTCGACACGAAAAGAATAGAAATAATGACATTTGACTAGTCGTCATCACTCGGAGTCAAATACTCTTCATCACTTATAACCTGCCTCTTCCCGTTGCTCCGTCCACGTACTGAAGGTGGTGGTCTCTCATCTTCTTCCATGGGTGTCAGCGCAGATTCATAGCCGGTAACAGCAGATGGTGCACCAGGTAGTCCGGAGTGGACCATGACTCGAGCGAAAGTGCTTAAAAACACCTTCTCCATCTCTTCTGCATCGACGTAGACCCAGGATCCTTCCTGATTATATGTCCGTGCATTGTTGAACATGAGAGTCCAATCGTCTTTGTAGGTTTGTACGTTCTTGTAATAGTTGCTATTGGCTCGTTTGCGAAGGTGCGAAAGAGCGATGGGTTGCGAGATAAGTTGGTAATAGTCAGGGTAATCCTACAACCAGAACAGATAAACGAAGTCCATTTCTCGAAATAAAGACACATACCCTTTTATCAGGTAATTCACGAAAAAGTTCACAACGTTTACGGCCAGTTTCATCCTCGCAGGTGAGGACCGCTTTATGACACTCTGCAAATGCTTTCTTCATCTTCTCTCGGATGGCAGGCGAAAGCTCATGAGCCGAGCTTCCGACTTTCTTTCGTCGTTTCTAGATACACACCTTAGTCCAAATAAACGGAATACAAGGATTCAGCATTCATACCGGATCGTGATCTTCCTCATCATCATCCGCAATCGAAGGTGTTACTGACATTGACTTCTGGCCGCGCTTTCTCTTCGATCCAGCCATACCTTCATCTATCCTATTCTTACCTTTCTTAGATTTTCGACCACGGCTGTCTACGTCCGACACAGGGGTACCTCTTATGGAAGCCTCTGCCTCCTTGAGGTGCTTGTTATTGGGCCTACGCTCCTTCTTCTCCCTTGCACGTTCAGATAACTCTTGCAGGTCTTCACCCTCCTCGACAGCCTAAAGCATGTTTCGTTATCCAGACCATTCCTCTCTACATCAAAGATGGCATGTGTACTCACCATTGCCCAAGCGTCGTCACTGAGCCCATCATGATAATTGACAACATTCCTCTTTCTCTGTCCACGTCCCTCAATGACCTCGTCTGCCTCCTTCACTTCGAAAGGTTCATCCATCTGATAGATCGCGGGCAATTCTTCAAGTTGCATGAGAGGCGCAGGTGGTTTACCCCTATTACCTCCACTACGCCACGTCTCCAAAGCGTCTCGTTCCCGCTTCCTGTCAATATCGTGGAAAATCTTTTGTTCTTCTTCACTCCGTGCAATTAAGAGATTGAGTTCATCATCATTCATGTCACCAGCTTCCTCGTTTTCTTCCTCTTGGTCTGCCTCAAGGATAGAGCGCTATGCAAACACATCTACAAGTCAGAATTACTCTTTTCGCATACACAGTGACGTACCAAAAACTCTTCTTGCTCCTCCTGGGTAGACTTATTATCAAAGCGGCCTGCTTGAATAACCTTGTCATCAATATCGAGTTTGTATCTTGCTCTTTGGTACATGGACTCCTCGACACTCTTCTCCGTAATGAACCGAAGGATAAGCACAGACTTAGTTTGACCGATACGGTGAGCACGATCTTGAGCCTGAAGATCAGCATGGGGATTCCTACAAGCGAATAACCCGTCAGCACTATCTCGTGTCTCGTTATACAGCTGGCCTACCAGTCAGAATCAAAGCTGTAAAGATGTCAAATCATATTCAAAAATATGACAAATACGAAGGACAACGTACATGATTACAGTGTCGGCGGTTTGCAAGTTCAAACCCAAACCGCCGGCTCTCGTAGACAATATGAAGACCTTGTACTCGGAATCTTGCACATTGAAGAGCTGCACAAAAGACGCACGCTCTTCTGTCTTGGTACCACCGTCGAGACGTAGGTGTTTCCAGCCCATCATCTTCAAGAAGTCCTCCATGATATCCATGACTTTTGTCATCTGGAAGAAAATCAAGACCTGGAAAATGTGTCAGACAATAGCTAGCATAGCTCAAGGAAGACATGCTCGATGACCAGTGATGAAAAATTTAGGAAGGATGCGGTGCAGAAGTTCAATTTTTCCAGATGTTCGGATAATTTTGTCGTCAATATATCCACTGGGGTTGACCCTGTCCTCGACACTCTCGAACAAGAAAGGATGCTGGCAAATTTTACGCAATTGCATGAGCTCGTTACTGAGACCTTTGATACCTGCAGGCTTTCTTTAAGTCCAGAACGTATCAGCAATTTTAATCCAGTAAGAAACGAGACAAAGAAACCAACCCTTTTGTCTCTTTTCCACCGGCAATCATCTTGGACTTCTTCATCTGCTTGTATAGTTGCGACTGCAACGCACTCATGCGTACCTTGACAACTTTCTCAGTTTTATCCGGCAGTTCACTCTCAACATCCTTCTTCAAACGCCTGAGCAGGAATGGACGGAGCACCTTATGCAGACGACGAATAATAAGAAGCGCCTCTTCTTCATTGAGTTCAATCTTGTCTCCGGTCCCTGAGTTTGCAAATGGTGTATTGAACCACTCATCGAAAGACTTAACAGAGTTGAAAATTCTAGGAAGGACGAAGTTGAGCAAAGCCCACAATTCGGGAAGATTGTTCTGAAGTGGCGTTCCAGTGAGAATGAGACGATATTTGGAATGGTAGTACGTCGTCAGAGTTTGAACCAATTTAGACTGAGTGTTCTTCATACGGTGACCCTCATCTATGGTATACAATCATTGGCCTTGGAAAACAATGGGAACGGTAGAGGTTCATACCGATTATCATATGAATCCACTTAATCTTACTGAGATGCGGGCGATCCTTGATGATATACTCATAGGTTGTCAATAACACCTGAAACTGATTCATCCGCAATTCCCCTTGAAGAACTCGTCGCTGCATAGGATTGCCCTTATACGAGATTGTTCTGACTGACGGAGCCCACTTTGCAAACTCTCCAGACCAGTTCGTCATTGTCGAAAGGGGCACGATGACGAGATATGGTCCGCGTTGTCGCTTAATCTCAATCAGAAAAGTAATGAGAGAGATGGTTTGGATCGTCTTTCCAAGACCCTATAATAATATTATCAACATCTTTTCACTTTCGACCATTCAGGACCAAGCCTACCATCTCATCTGCTAGAATTCCGTTAAGTTTGTTGTTATACAAACTAACCATCCATTGCAAACCCTTGAGCTGATATTCCTTCAATGTACCACCTACAAGGATGCTCGGCTGTTGTACAATCTTCTCTTGGATACGATGAGCAACAGCATAATAATCGACCTTCTTGTCGGTGCCGATTGATTCATCGTTGGAGACCTGAGCACCAAAAGTGGCTTCTGACGTCGGTGCTTCATCAGGGTGAGCCATACCGCCTTCGTCCTGCTGTTGTTGGACGGCCTGCGCAAGAGAATCGAGGAACCCATCGGTCTGACGCAAGAGCTGAGTTATACGTGTGTCCTTAGCAGTATCGATGAGTTTCATGTACGCTTCTTCATCATCAGCTTTAAGAGCCCTCAGACGCTCCTTCGCCAAGCGCTCAACACGTTTCTGCTCTTCTCTCTCAGTGTTGATATGGAAATTCAGCACATTGCGTCCGAGCCGTAATATACGATCTTGCGCATTGCGATTCACATTTATAATCTCGCGACCGTGAGTACAGATGATAGTGAGCTGCTCAACATGCTTGTGTTTAGCGCGGCGTTCGCGCTCGGCACGCTGGCGGCGCTCAGATTGTTCGGTAGCACGAGCATCGCGTATAGTTGGTCTACGAGTACGACGGAAGTCGAGACGGTTCAGGGGAAGCATCGAACCATGGTTCAGACGTTCGGCGACCATAGCTCTCAGGCTACGCTGTTTGTCAAGGACATGTAACGATTTGAGCTCAATCAACGCATGAAGCTTGCCATGGGAAGTAGGAGGAGGGCAATTGAGAAAATTGAGAGGATTCCCTTTGTCATCAATCATTTCATTCTTCAGCTCGACTTCGACTCCAAAGTTACCTTCGCCGATTGTCGAGGGCATGGCTTCAAGTTCGCGAATGCGCTGTTGGATACGTGCGTCAACATAGCGATCTCGTTCGTTCAGAATTTGGTGAGCATCAAGACCAGCTGGCATGATAGTCGGAATCAAAAGGCGTTGGAGACGGGTGGCCAGCATTGCAGGGTCGTTCTCTGCATGGCGCTTCAAGTGGGTGAAAGGGTGGCGATATGCGTTATAAGGATAGATTCCTGAGTTCGCATTATCCTCAAGGAAAGGCCCTTTAGGCAAGTCAGCCGAGTTGATTGAGGCTACATCCATCTCCTCCATCTTGACTTCATCTGTGGTGGCGGAGACAGCGGGAGTTGCAGGAAGACTGGCCTCGCCTTTAGCAGACTGAACGGCTGCATCTACAATCTTATTAGTTATGGTCGTGGGCTGAGCGACCTTTTCAAGATCTAAAATGGCGCTGTTCTGAACTCGAATGGCCTGTAACATGGAGTCGGGAAGCGGTACATTGCGAGTGATGAACTTGTAAGCTTGAATTTGGGCACGGAGAGCGGCGACTTGGTCTGGTGTGAAAGAAATGGGGGTCTGTGTCACAATCTGACCTGCATTTGGGGTAGGACCGGACGACAAAGGAGGGGAAGTGCCGTTGATATGGGACCCATCACCATTGGTCATAAAGACTTGCTGGTTCTGTTGTGCGAGTACTTGCTGGTGGGATGCTTGCATGCGGCCTTGCACTATATTGATTGAACATGAGTATTTGAAGGACCAAAATCTCAAGACCTACTATTGCCAACAGCAGTGAGGTACTTCATAATCTGCTCCAACTCATGGGGGTTCTTCTGCTCTGTGGGATTTTTGCGAAGGAATGATGCACGCTGAGACGAAATAAGTGCCTTGCTTATGAGAGGCATTTGAGAGACTTACGGCCATGAGCTGCTGGATGTCAGGGATGGGCTGCGGTCGCTGCTGTAGGTGGGGCTGAACAGGCGGTTGGACACCATTTCCCACCATTTGGGTAGACATTGGTATTTTGTGTGGAAGACTAGAAGCCTACAAAAGGGCAATTTGAGAAAAATCAAGGCGGCCTTCAAAGTCACAAATTACCGCGTGATGGCTCAGACAGACCCTCGCGGCCGTGATCCTGTGACTCAAATTCAGCACGTGATTTACTCACGTGCTCACATCCTCTCATCACGTTGCACCCGCCTAACCAAATTACTTGGTCTCCGTTATGCCGGCCGAGCGAGCAGGAGTGCGTCCACCGCTGGCCGCACTTGCGCAATGCTGACGAGACTTACAAAACAAAGTACACAGTTACCATGTTTCTCGTGGACACATCTCCGCCCATGGGCACCCTCAAGACAGTGGAGCTGCCTGGGCCCAACGGAGAGACGATTTCAAAGACAATAACACACCTCGAACATGTACTACAGTTCGTCAAACTAAAAATACAAGACATGGTCTGCTGCATTTTTGAGTAGAAATCTCATGAGCCGACTCTCGACTTCAGATCTTTAATGGGCGCAAGACAGAACAATGCGGTGTAATTATATTTGGCTCCGAAGGTGCTTTTGACAAAGACTCTGCTCCCCAGTACATCTTGATAGCTCGTTATCAGAAACGGACAACATTGTGCACAAGACAAGTGGTGGCTACCATAATGTTGAGGAATATATATCAATCGCACAACCCAACGCCAAGACTCTAGCTCAGTTAGACAAGCTGAAGCCTTCAAGTATCTCGGGCGATGGAAAGTCGAATTTCATCCACTCATAACTTATCTTAACGGTTTCAATAGCTGTTGACGCTCTCATTGTTGGGATCGAGACACAAGCTGGTTACCTGGCAACTAAGAAGACTTGGACGCGGAAAATTATCTTGCTCACTAATGCTGAGTGTCCCATCGAGATAGAGGACTGGCAGGCGACGGTCAAGAAGATGGACGATCTCAGTATCTCTCTAACTATAATGTCTCTTTGCTTCTACCCTCATGAATTCATCCTGCTCACTCACTCTGTCAGAGGTGTTGACTTTGACGATGAAGAGCTACCCTTCACAGAACCCCAAAAAAATATATTCAAGGTTTCTTAATCCTTCTCCTTTCTTCCTGTTTGAATGATTATCAAACTTTTACAGAGTGGGAACGAAGAATTCTTCCGCACCCTCACTAGCAACATGGAACAAGGCGTAGTTGGAAATTGCACTTTTGCCCTTCAGGAAATTGCCAAACCCGACATTACACCCGTACGCTCAGCACTCATTGGTACAATTCTCCGACTTGGCGATGTTGACACTAGAGCCGAGGAAGCTATTGAAATTCTAGTCAAAGTCAGTAAATGTACTTCTATGAGTCGTCCCAAGAGCTGGAAAAAATATGCTTTGCGCGAAGATGAATTCGGCCAGCCCGTCACCCTTCATTCTAGCAAGTCTGATGATTCACAAGTGTCTTATATACCGCTGAAAATGCGGACCGAGTATTATGTGGATCAAGGTGGTGGTAGTCATAAGGATGATGAAGGTGACATTGTGATGGAGGAGGATGGCGCTACCAATCTACTTGATGGTAATACTAAGTCCAAAGATGGAAACAAAGAAGAGAATCTCGAGAAAGTTGACATGGAAGAACTCGTCAGGGGATTTAAATATGGGATGACATACACTCCATGTCCGGATGGTCAATTTTCCCATCTTCAAACTAAGAAAGGTATGGATATATGTGGATTTTTTCCTGCCAAAAGGGTATGTTTCACCCTTTCTCTTGGAGAGTACCTCATTTCTCATCTTAGTTACGCCGTGAACAATTGATGGGAGAAATCCAATATATCTGGGCTGATCCTTCGTCTCCTCAACAACAAGTCGCGGTGTCTTCCATAGTACAAGCCATGTACGAAAAGGGGAGTGTCGCTATAACTCGCTGGGTATCCAAAGACGGTATGGATGCAAAAATGGGTATTCTATTCCCAGAGGTATTTGAAAACGTTGAATGTTTCCTCTGGACACAGGTATTGCTGCTTCACTACTCCAATTGAAAATTGGCTGATTCACCTTAGATGCCTTTCGCAGACGATGTCCGTCGATACACGTTCACCTCACTTGATAAACTCATCTCTCGATCTGGAGAAGTGATTACCAAACACCCGTATATCCCCACAGAAACTCAACAGGATGTAATGGACAACTTTGTGGATGCTATGGATCTTATGACTGCTGGAGGCGAAGATGAAGAAGGGTATACAAAATTCTTAACCTTGTCGGTCATACCTAACTCATCTTTGCTCACCTAGTAATCGTATGCCGTGGTTTAATCCCGCACAGTCATACAACCCCTCGATTCACCGCATCAAACAAGCTATGTTCCACTGTGCTGTCGTCTCTGATATTACAACCAACCCTCTTCCTCCACCTCACCCCGAACTTCTCAAATATTTTACCGCGCCCACAAAGGTCCTTGAGCGTGCCAGAAATTCGATCGACAAATGCAAAGACGAGTTCAAAATCAAAGAAGTTCCCAAATCCACGTCAAAAGGAGGTGCTGTGAGAAAGGAACATGAGCTTGCAGCCATAGAAGACGATGAGATGTTACTGCTAGACAGAAAACCTGAGTCACTAAAGACGAATACTGGAAAAGTATCGCCAATGAAGGTTGATCTCAACAAATCAGAATTTGAGTCCTCATCAGATGGGAAGGGCAAAGCTAAAGCCATCAATCAAGATGACAGTGAAACAGAAGACGATGAAGAAGATTATGTCACAGTTCAAATGATTGTTGACGACAAGTTTGACGAATTATCGCCCAACTCTGCAATACCCAACTTTTCATCCCAGCATGGAAGGTCATTACCAATATCTTCCAGTTCACTATCGCCATACATAGATCCTGGGAGAGCACCTGGAAGAGTCATAGGTACAACACATCCCTTGGAAGACTTTGAGAAGTATCTATCACAAGGAAATATCGTCTCCAAGGCCGTGTCTGATTTGTTTGAGGTGATTCTCGAAATTTTGATGAGACCATTCGCGTCGAGGCGACACAAGGAGATGATTGAATGTATGAAAGCTATGAGGGACGTCTGCTTGAAGGTAAGTTTGGACAATCATCCCCAAGGTGGCCTGGATGATGACTTAGCACCATTCTAGGAGAATGAAATGGATGCATGGAACACGTAAACTTCCTCTCAAGTCTTTCGCTAAAAAAACAATTTGATTCTTCATCAGGT
>Ga0153928_1000503_pt1 | contig 19317 bp, 22 predicted proteins | sample TSNJ012MetaG_FD_106656 | JGI IMG/M metagenome (GOLD analysis project Ga0153928, IMG submission 106656) | Attine ant fungus gardens microbial communities from New Jersey, USA - TSNJ012 MetaG | ecosystem: Host-associated > Fungi > Mycelium > Unclassified | place: USA: New Jersey, Wharton State... | reverse complement strand
GATACCTTTCTATTTTGAGACTGATTGCGGAGCAATCGTATGCTGCAAAGCAGCATATTGCGCGTAGCGTAATAGTCGAACGGGCTAATTGAACGAGAAGCGTTCAATTAGATACCTTTCTATGTGAGACTGATTGGAGGAAAAAATGAATACATCATTATCATGGATTAAAATGTATGTACCGGATTTGGATGTATCGGTTCAGGAATATACCGATGCGATGACATTATCCGGAACAAAGGTAGAAGGATATGAAGTTTTGGATGATGATCTGGATAAAATCGTAATCGGACAAATCGACAAAATTGAACGTCACCCGGATGCAGATAAACTGATTGTCTGCCAGGTGAACGTAGGAAATGAAACAGTACAGATCGTAACTGGTGCTCCTAATGTAAAAGAAGGTGACAAAGTACCGGTAGTATTAGAAGGCGGACGGGTAGCCGGCGGGCATGATGGCAGTAAAACCCCAGGTGGGATTAAGATTAAAAAAGGAAAACTGCGTGGTGTGGAGTCCTGTGGTATGTTGTGCTCCATTGAAGAGTTGGGCAGCACCAATGAGATGTATCCGGAAGCACCCGCTGATGGAATATACATTTTCCCGGAAGATGCCGTTATTGGTGAAAATGCAGTTAAGGTGCTGGGATTGGATGATGTGATTTTTGAGTACGAGGTTACTTCCAACCGTGTGGATTGCTATAGTGTGATCGGCATTGCCAGAGAAGCTGCCGCAACCTTTAGCAGAGAATTTAAGCCACCGGTCGTAAAAGCTACCGGAAACAGTGAAAAAGCAGAAGATTATATCAAGGTAAAAGTAAGGGACAAAGAACTGTGCCCTCGTTACTGCGCCCGGGTTGTAAAGAATGTTAAAATCGCACCATCACCAAAATGGATGCAGCGCTGTCTGGCGGCAAATGGAATCCGTCCGATCAACAATCTGGTGGATATCACTAACTACGTGATGGAAGAATTTGGACAGCCGATGCATGCATATGACCTGGACACTATTGCCGGCAAAGAAATCATTGTCCGTCGGGCGACAAATGTAGAAAAATTCGTTACCCTGGATGGTCAGGAACGTGCTATGGATGACAATGTCCTGATGATCTGTGACAGTGATAAAGCGGTAGGTATCGCCGGAATCATGGGTGGTGAGAATTCTATGATCACCGATGAAGTTAAGACCGTATTATTTGAAGCGGCCTGCTTCAATGGAACGAACATCCGCCTTTCCAGCAAGCGCGTGGGTCTTCGTACCGATGCGTCAGGAAAGTTTGAAAAGGGGCTGGATCCGAATAATGCGCAGGCAGCAATCGATCGTGCCTGCCAGCTGATGGAAGAGCTAGGCGCAGGCGAAGTTGTCGGCGGAAGGGTTGATGTATACAGCAAAAAGAAAGAATCTGTACGGATACCATTTGAGCCGGATAAGATTAATAGTTTGCTGGGCACATCTATTTCCAAAGCAGAGATGCTGGTATATCTGAATCGTGTTGAATTAAACTATGACGAAGCGGCAAATGAAATTATCGTGCCGACATTCCGTCAGGATGTATTGCGTACAGCAGATATTGGCGAGGAAGTGGCACGATTCTATGGATATGATAATATTCCAACCACCCTGCCAAGCGGCGAAGCAACCACCGGAAAACTGCCGTTTAAACTGCGGGTAGAAGAAACTGCAAGAAATGTTGCTGAATTCTGCGGCTTCTCACAGGGTATGTGCTATTCATTTGAAAGCCCGAAAGTATTTGACAAGCTGTTGCTGCCGGCAGATAGTGAACTGCGGGAAGCGGTAACGATTATGAATCCTTTAGGCGAAGATTACAGTATCATGAGAACAGTTTCTTTAAATGGAATGCTGACATCTCTGGCAACCAACTACAATCGAAGAAATAAGAATGTACGTCTGTATGAACTGGGCAGCATCTATATTCCAAAAGCATTGCCGATCACCGAATTGCCGGAAGAGCGGATGATGTTTACTCTTGGCATGTATGGTGATGGTGATTTCTTTGATATGAAAGGTGCTGTCGAAGTGTTCTTTGAAAAAGTAGGAATGAATAAAAAGGTACAGTATGACCCAAAAACCGGCAAACCATTCCTGCATCCGGGCCGACAGGCATCCATCAATTATGATGGTGTTAATATTGGCTATCTGGGTGAGGTTCATCCGGAGGCAGCGGATAACTACGGAATTGGTACCAGAGCCTATATTGCCGTGATTGACATTCTGAATGTCCTCGAATTTGCTACCTATGACCGCAAATACGGCGGTATTGCAAGATACCCGGCAGTAACCCGTGATATCAGCATGGTATTGCCGAAAAAGGTTATGGTCGGTGAAATCGAGCAGATTATTGAGCAGCGCGGCGGAAAGATTCTGGAAAGTTACCATCTGTTCGATGTATATGAAGGCGAGCAGATTGAAAAAGGTTATAAGTCAGTCGCATATTCCATCGTCTTCAGAGCATCTGACCGTACGCTTGAAGATTCAGATGTAACTGCATCTATGAAGAAGATACTGAATGGCCTTGAAGGACTTGGTGCGGTGCTGAGACAGTAGGCCGACAGTAGTTGCGGTTCAGCCCAAGCTCCCAGGAGCTTGGGACAAAAGTTCCTAGGTACTGAACCGTTACAATTATACACAGATTAAAGAAGGTGGTATAGGATGAAATTATATATCATGAGGCATGGTGAGACACTGTGGAATCAGACCAGACGGCTGCAGGGCGTATCCGACATTGAACTGAATGAAAATGGAATTGCCCTGGCGAAAGCCATGGGAGAAAAACTGTACAGCGTAGAATTGCACCGTGCATTCACAAGCCCTCTGAAAAGAGCAAGAGATACGGCAGAATATGTAATCGGCGGTCGGGATATTCCTTTACGCGAAGATGAACGTATTAAAGAAATCAGCTTTGGTGTCTGGGAAGGCTGTTGTATTCTGAAAGATCGGGCAGAAGTGCCGTTGGAACAATTTGATTCTTTTATTAATGCACCATCCAGATATGTGCCGCCAAGGAACGGGGAAAGTATAAAATCGTTATATACAAGAACTGGTCAGTTTATCCGGGAATTAATGAATACGAAAGCATATCAAGGAGAGAATATCCTGATAACAGCTCATGGCGCAGCAGTACGGGCGATGATGTACAATCTGCAGCCGGTGGAAGAGGATAACTTCTGGCGGGGAGCAGTCCCTCCGAATTGCTCGCTGAATATTGCCGAGATTATTTCTGGCGAGGTGATATCTCTGCAGCAGGATGTTATCTATGAACAATTGTAGGAGCAAAGACACATATGAAGACAGCAGATTTTTACTATGATCTACCGGAGGAACTGATTGCCCAGGATCCCCTTTCGAATCGATCAGATTCCCGCTTGATGCATCTTGATAAGCAAACGGGGGCAGTGGAGCATAAAACCTTTCGTGATATTTTACGATATTTAAGGAACGGCGACTGCCTGGTGGTAAATGATACAAAAGTAATTCCCGCACGGTTGTTTGGAACAAAGGAAGGAACCAATGCAGGAATTGAGTTACTACTCTTAAAAAGACGTGAAAATGACATTTGGGAGACCCTTGTTAAACCAGGTAAAAAAGCGAAACCGGGAACGGTTATCCAGTTTGGTGACGGTATCTTAAAGGGTGAGGTTCTGGAGGTGGTGGAAGCAGGAAACCGCCTGATCCAGTTTCAGTACAGCGGTATTTTCGAAGAAATTCTCGACCAGCTGGGCGAAATGCCCTTGCCGCCATATATCACCCATAAACTAAAGGATAAGAACCGCTATCAGACCGTATATGCTAAGCACGAAGGTTCTGCGGCAGCACCGACAGCAGGGCTTCATTTTACCCGGGAACTGCTTCAGGAAGTGTCTGATATGGGTGTGAATATCGTCCATGTAACACTGCACGTGGGACTTGGAACATTCCGCCCGGTTAAAGTGGATGATGTTCTTCAGCACCATATGCATTCGGAATTTTATGTAGTAGAAGAAGAGCAGGCGAAAGTCATTAATGATACCAAAGCATCTGGTGGCAGAATAATCTGCGTAGGTACGACCAGCTGCCGGACGATAGAATCGGCAATTGGTGAAGATGGCACGCTGAAAGCAGGAAATGGATGGACCGATATCTTTATTTATCCGGGATATCAGTTCAAGATGCTTGATGGATTGATCACCAATTTTCACCTGCCTGAGTCTACCCTTTTGATGCTGGTGTCTGCCTTAGTTGGAAAGGAAAATATTATGAAAGCCTATGAAGAGGCTATTCAGGAGAAATACCGTTTCTTTTCCTTTGGGGATGCGATGCTGATAGTATAATCAAAGCCGCGTAGTGAACTTACTCTGACCGCAAGAACAGGAGCGGGGTTCATTGTATGCTTAAGCTTACTGGGGGTTATATTGGGAATGCTGGCTGCGAAAATACTTTTTAAAAAAGCATGAGGAGAAAAACAATGGACTTTTATAAAAGAGTAGCACTGGTATGTCAGCAGATTCCCTGCGGGAAGGTGGCAACCTACGGACAGATTGCCCTGCTGTGCCAGAAACCGCGTAATTCAAGGCAGGTTGGCTATGCTCTGAACAAAAAGATTACAGATGATGTCCCGGCTCACCGGGTGGTGAACCACCAGGGAATTTTATCTGGTGCGGCAGCATTTGAAAATGATCAGGAACAACGAAGACGTCTTGAGGAAGAAGGCATTGAAGTGGATGCTATGCAGCGGGTGGATTTGCGGCTTTATGGGTGGAAGAATACGTTGGCAGAAGCACTTTTGTTAGAAGCATTATTTAATCAGAACAAAGTTTAATTTAATGATTTTTAGAAAAAGTTTATCGCCCAAATGCTTGCCAGCGAATATAAAAAGGGATACAGTAATAGTATTCTAGTATAAAGGATGTGCATTGAGCATGAAAGCGTATAAAATTGTTTTCTCCAGTAAGACGGGGAATACGGAGAAATTAGCAAAGGCAATTTATGAGATATTGCCAAATGGATCTAAGGATATTGAACGTCTTTCCGAAGATACGAAGACCAATGAAGCTGATATGTATCTGATTGGTTTCTGGGTGGACCGAGGGTCCTGCAGTATTGATATTATGGATTTTCTGGATGAATTGGACGGTAAGAAGATTATTTTGTTTGGTACATGTGGTATGAAGCCGGATGGAGAATACTATAAGCGTATTGAGAATAATGTAAAAGCATTTATTCCCGATGGCAATGATTATCGGGGACTCTATCTGTGCCAGGGGAAGATGCCCATGAATATTCGCAGCCGATATGAGGAAATGAAAGAAAAACCAGAATGTCAGGATGAAGCGGAGCGAATGTTGAGGAATTTTGATGATGGACTTTTACATCCGGATACAAAAGATCTGGAAGAGGCAAAACGATTTGTCCAAAGAATCATAGAAAAGGGGGAGTACTAATATGAATAATCTAAGAGGAAAAATGGCCAGTATGATGGTCGGGCGCTACGGCATAGATGATTTGGGGAAGCTGATGCTGTACACATCGTTAGGGCTGATGGTTATTTCTATGTTCATAAGGTATGGATTTATATATATACTGGCGCTGGCCTTGCTGATAATCTGCTATATCCGGATGTTCTCACGGAATGCGGCAAAGCGTTATCAGGAGAACCAAAAATATGTGCAGCTGCGCTATAAGGTAACCTCCGGATTCGCTAATTGGAAAAAGAATATGGCGAGTCGTAAGACTCACCACATCTACAAATGTCCGTCGTGTTCCCAGAAAGTTCGGGTGCCCAAAGGAAAAGGCCGGATCGAGATTTGCTGCCCAAAATGTGCTGCGAAATTTGTCAAGAAAAGTTAAGTATGATCAGAGAACGATAAATTGTCAAGAATAATGGCAAAAGGTTAACAGAGTGCTGTCTAACATTAAAAACAGGTGAATCATATTTGCCGTAACAGGAGAAGGCGATGTTTGGCTATATTACAGTTCATCAGGATGAATTGAAGATTAAAGATTTTAAAAAGTATCAGTCCTACTATTGCGGTGTTTGCCAGGAATTAAAAGAACGTCACGGAATGGCATCCCAGACCACTTTAACATATGATATGACGTTTTTGGCTATATTGCTTTGTGGGCTTTACGAAGAGAAAGAACAAACCGGAATGTGCCGGTGCCTGATGCATCCAGGGAAAAAGCATCCCTGCCGGCGCAGCCCATTTACCGCTTATGCAGCGGACATGAATATTCTTCTTAGTTATTATAATTTATTAGACGACTGGTATGATGAGCGTAAAGTAGTTCCGTTTACACTGGCTCGCTTGATCCATCCGGCATTTGTCCGTGTTACTAAGCAGTACCCGCGGCAGACCAAAGCTGTTCGTCGGTATATGAAGCGGCTGGGAGCCTGTGAGGCCTCTGAAAGTGCAGATCTGGATTTAGCTGCCGGTTATACCGGGGAGTTATTTGGCGAAATCTTTGTCTGCCGGGAGGATATGTGGCAGGAGTCACTGCGTAAAACAGGATTCTATCTGGGGAAATTCATCTACTTGATGGATGCCTATGAAGATATTGATAGCGACAAGAAGAGCGGCAACTATAACCCATGGCTGACTTTATGTGAAAGGGCAGGGTTTGCTAAGAGTGCAAAAGAGATTCTGACGATGATGGCAGCAGAATGTTCCAGGGAATTTGAAAAGCTTCCTATCGTGGAAAATGTGGACATTTTAAGAAATATCTTGTATTCTGGTATATGGGTGAAATATGATGTATTAGAAAAGAAGTCCAAGGAGAATAATAAATGTTAGATCCATATCGCGTACTGGGCATATCAAGAGATGCCAGTATGGATGACATAAAAAGAGCGTATCGGAAGCTAAGCAGGCAATACCACCCCGATGCTAATATCAATAACCCGGATCGTGAACAGGCAGAGGAAAAGTTCAAACAGATTCAGGAAGCATACAATCAGATTGTCACGCAAAGAGAAAGAGGGCAGTTTGGCTATGATAATCCCTTTGGTGACGACATGGACAGTGCTTCCGGCAGTGAAGAAGACCTGAAGATGCGTGCGGCTGTAAACTATCTGAATAACCAGTATTACCGTGAAGCCTTGAATGTGTTAAATGAGGTCTTGACCCGTGGTGCGGACTGGTACTATATGCATGCAGTAGCGCTGTCGGGCATTGGCAATAAAGCACAGGCTCTGGCTGATGCAGAACGTGCGGTGGGGCTTGATCCGAATAGCATCCGCTATCGGATGTTCCTAAATCAACTTCAGTCAGGTGGGCAATGGTATCAAAGCATGGGCGAACAATATGGTTATGAAAGACCTCGAGAGAGCATGGGAAACTGCTGCTGGCAGTGCTTATGTGCCAATGTACTTTGTAATTGCTGTTGCTGCCGCCCTGGATGCTAAAGCACATCAGTCTATGAAAGGATTTGAAGCATGAAGATTCCAGAAAGTTGGATTGAAAAAATAATCATTGGCATACAGGCAGTTGTGGTGGCTGTCTATATTTGGTTTACCTTCCGGCATGAGATTAAGCAGAAGCAAAAGACAGCCAGCCGGGCAGGAGCACAGCGGGAAAAGGAAATGATTCGTTTTACCAAAGCAAAATATAAACAAAAAAGAAAAAATCTGAACAAAAGGTCGGGAAAAAGCTATAAGGGTTTTTAATAGATAGATGTTAAAATTTTTTTTATTTTGTATGAAACCGAAAATTCGGGTCATACTATAAATAATCCACAGAGGAATGACGCAACGGCGCGTTATCCTTTGCAGATTATTAAAATTTCATTGGACTCCCCCTCCAATGGTAATCAACGAAAGAAAAAAAGAAATACTTATCCTCCCCTTTACCCCTCCAAACCACGATGCAGGTGGCTTTGGAGGGGTTTTTAATTGCTGGAAACCCAGTGTTTTAGCGGAAAGTTGGAGTATGGAGCAAGTTTTCAATCATTGAATTATTGGGCTGAAAAAGATGGTTGTACATAGTTTTTACACAGCTTCATGTATTTAGTATCAAAGATAGATAATAAACGATTAAAAAAATGAAGAACCCGGCAGCAGATTACAATGCTGAATGGGTTCTTTTTGTCAGGACGAAGATAGAACATGGCTTTTCGAATGGCAGTTAAACATCAGCTACAGGGCGGCACGTCTTAATTATTCCATTGGCTGAAATCTATCATTAAATCTTCATAGATACCAGCTTTTATAATTTCAGAAAAAGTATAATCAGTGGTATCTTCTGATTCAAAGTTGTAAACTGTGATACGGTTCTTGTCCGGGTCGACAATCCAGTATTCACGAACTCCGGCAGTACGGTATTTGAATAGTTTGGTGTAGTAATCTATCTTTCTACTACCCGGCGATACGATTTCAATAATCCAATCCGGTGCACCATTACAGCCCTTGTCAGTAAGGTTGTCAGGCTTGCAGATTACGCTTATATCTGGTTCTACATAGTTTTTGTCATCCCCATTCAGGAAAACGGCAAATGGGGCGATATAGGGCTTGCATGAACCGCCTTTTGCTTTGATGTAATCGCGAATGAGACTGGCAAGTTCAAGTAGTATTTCCTGGTGTTTCCGGCTTGGCGGTGCCATGTAATAAATCTGCCCGTCAATCAATTCTGCCCGTTCTCCATCTGGTAAAGCATAGATATCATCAAGTGTATAAATATGTGTTTGTGGTAATGGCATAGTAGCACTTCCTTTCTGTTATAGTGTTGACTGGTTGGGGTGGTTATTCGTTTACATTACTTTGGATATCGTCTGGAACGTATTCAAGTATATCACCGGGCTGACAATTCAATGCTTGGCAAAGAGAAGCGATAGAGTCGGTAGTGATACTTTTGCCGTTACGTATACTCTGTAGAGTACCTTCTGATATTATTTTATCTTTCCTTATTCGATAAGTAGTCAAACCCTTGTCTTTCATAAGAGTTAGTAGTTTATCAAAAATAATTTGTCCCATAAGTATATTCCTTTCCGAACCATTATGGTGCCAAAAGTGTAAAGTTCTCTTTTATTATACACTTATTTTACCACACACATACACTGATTTCAATGCATAATATACAATTCGTAATCAAATCCCACAGAGAAAGTTACTCTTATAAGAGTAACTATAGAAATGCCATTTCCAGGACTACGTACACAGTATCCGTGAGCTGCGATTGTAGTTTGGCTATGTAAGCTTTCAGGGTGAGTGAACTATCTTTTTTTTGGGGGGGGGTTAAAATTACCATTAAATAAAAAATAAAAAAATATTACAGAAAAGAAAATAAATTATACGAAAGTTTTACTTAAACTAAGGCTTTTGATATTGACCAATTGAAAAAAACACTATATAATTACAAGTTAAGTATGATAATTTTTTGACAAGTGCAACAGACTATGAGAAGAGGATATTTCCACATAATCGGTACTTAATAAAAATTGTCATAGTAGTTGTTTATTTTATTACCATTATAAAAAGGAGAATATCTATGGCACAAATTACGAACAATCCCAACGTACTAAAATGGGTAGAAGAAATGCAAAACCTTACAAAGCCAGATAAAGTGGTATGGGTTGATGGAAGCAAAGAGCAAATGGATGCACTTCGTCAGGAATCCGTAGCATCTGGTGAGTTGATCACTTTGAATCAGGAAAAACTTCCGGGATGCTATTATCATCAAACAGCAGTGAATGATGTTGCTCGTGTTGAGGACAGAACATTCATCTGTACTAAGAATAAAGAAGAAGCCGGCCCAACCAACAACTGGTGTGATCCGGATGAAATGTATGCCAAATTAACACCGATGTTTGATGGTGTTATGAAAGGTAGAACAATGTATGTAATCCCATATTCTATGGGACCAATTGGTTCGCCACTGGCTAAAGTAGGTGTTGAGTTAACAGATTCTATCTACGTAGTTCTGAACATGGACATCATGACCCGTGTCGGTGCTGATGCGTTCAAAAACCTTGGTGATACATCCAATGACTTTGTGCGTGGACTTCATTCTAAAGCGGATATCGATGCTGAAAAACGTTACATCGTACATTTTCCGGAAGACAATGCAATCTGGTCTATTAACTCCGGTTATGGCGGAAACGTATTATTAGGTAAAAAATGCTTTGCGCTTCGGATCGCTTCCTATCAGGGTAAAAACGAAGGCTGGATGGCTGAGCATATGCTGATCTTAGGAATCGAAAAACCAGACGGTGAAGTAAAATATGTTACGGCAGCGTTCCCATCTGCATGTGGAAAGACAAACCTGGCAATGTTAATCCCACCAGAAGGATATCGTTCAAAAGGTTACAAAGTGTGGACCGTTGGCGATGACATTGCCTGGCTGAAGAAGGGCGAAGACGGAAGACTGTACGCAATCAATCCGGAAAACGGATTCTTCGGTGTTGCTCCGGGGACCAATGAAAAATCCAACTTTAACGCTCTTGAAAGTACAAAGAAAAACACTATCTTCACCAACGTTGCATTGAATAACGATGATATGACAGTTTGGTGGGAAGGTCTGGATAAGAATCCGCCGGAAAATGCAACTGAGTGGAAAGGTGCAAAAGTCAACGGAAAAGAGTATTCAGCGGAAGGTAACAATCTTGCTCATCCTAACTCTCGTTTTACGGCACCTGCACGTAACTGCCCATGTATCTCTAAAGAATTTGACAATCCTGCGGGCGTGCCGATTTCTGCGATGATCTTTGGTGGACGCCGTGCAAAAACTGCTCCGCTTGTATATCAGGCATTTGACTGGGATCATGGTGTATTTGTTGGTTCTGTCATGGCCAGCGAGACAACTGCAGCAGCAGCAGGAGCTGTAGGTGTAGTTCGTCGTGACCCGATGGCGATGCTTCCATTCTGTGGTTACAACATGGGTGACTACTGGCAGCACTGGGTTGACATGGGTAAGGAACTGGGAGATAAAGCTCCGAAGATATTCAATGTTAACTGGTTCCGTACAGACGATAACGGAAAATTCATCTGGCCAGGATTTGGCGATAACATGCGTGTTCTTGATTGGATCATCGAACGTGCAGAAGACAATGCAGATGCTGTCGAAACTGCAATCGGTTATGAGCCAAAACCGGAAGATATCAACATCGATGGTTTGGAAGATGATGGTATTACTCTTGATGTGGTAAAAGGACTTCTGAACGTAGATAAAGATCTGTGGAAAGAAGATGTTGCCGGAATCAAAGAGTTTTATAGTAAATTTGGTGACAAACTTCCTCAGACGATGAAGGAGCAGTTAGAAGCCCTGGAAAAACGTCTTTCATAATTAATTAAGAATTTTTAAATACGACTGCAGTTGGCGGGTAACGGCCTTCGGCAGTCGTATTTTTAACATCCGCCTTGAACTGCATTGTGAGATGCTGTTTACAGCATTTCTGTGCATCCCTGCTGCGATTCAGCCGAGGCTGAATTGTAGCAAATATTTATTGCCAGTTGTTATAAGATGTTGCATAATGAATATGTAAGATGAAAAATGGAAATGATGTGAATAACAAAAGAAAAGGAGATGATTTTATGTCTGAAACAATAGTAAATGAAATGAATTTTGATACAGAAGTCATGGAATCAGAAAAACCCGTTTTGCTGGATTTTTGGGCTCCATGGTGTGGACCCTGTACAATGCTGGCGCCTGTTTTAGAAGAAGTAGCAAAAGCGTGTCCGGATATCCGGGTGCTGAAAATTAATGTGGATGAACAACCAAAACTGGCAGCTAAATTCCAGGTAATGAGCATTCCCACCCTGGTTTTCATCAAGGATGGTGAGAGAAAGGCAGTTACCGTAGGGGTGCAGCCGAAAGAAGAAATTCTAAATATGATTTCATTGTGAAACGCAAAATCCCTCGGTCTTTTGGCCGGGGGATTTTCAGGAGAGCTAAATTACATTTCTTCCTCATAGTCTTCTTCGCAGCAGGTAGTATCACATGAGACATGAGCATCCCCCACTTTTGTAGCAGCACCAAAATAAACAGGTACTTCCACACAAATGGTCTGGCACAGTGTAAACGAACAGGTTCCGTTTTTTTCGCCAGGGCAGGTATCACATCCAGGTGTGATAATTGGTTCGCCGTAGCAGGATACTTTTACAGTTCCTGGTTTTGCAAAAGGTGCAATTTCGACAGGAATACAAACAGAAGCAGTTTGATATCCGATGGCAGCGCAGAGATCCTTCTCACAAGGTGCACCATGTTGCTGGTTATTAGAATAATCCGACATGAATAAATCCTCTCTCTTATAGAATATAATATATTCTATGAAAAAATGAAGAAATTGCCAATATTTTTGGGTGATGGAAAAATTTTTCTTGACATGATAAAGGGATGTTGTTATTATTAAGAAAATTGAATGGAAATGAAACCGTTGATGTGGAGATAAAAATAGTTGTGCACTTACAGAGAGTCCGGGGGGATGAGAGCCGGATAGAACGCAGGTTATTAAATGGACCACTGAGGGCATAGTCAAAGGCTGGAGAGTTGAGTATTCTATGACGTGAGGGCATACGTGAGTTGCCGGGAATATGTTGGTATTCTGCTAAGAGTGTGGTTTTTTGTACCACGAAGCAAGGTGGCACCGCGGGTTTTGTATATTATGACTCGTCCTTGGCAAATTTATTTTGCCGGGATGGGTCTTTTTTGTTGTTTGGAAGGGGCGGAGGCGGGTCAAAAGCCCATTTCGTCGGAAGGTGTGTTTATGGGGCAGGATGTTGTAAGTATGCTGTTAAGCGAGAAAAGTAAGTAAAATGGTTAGGGGGAATGAGATATGTATAGACCAACGTTGGAAGAAGCGAGAAAACTTGTGTCACAGGAAAAGTGTAAGGTGATTCCGGTTAGTTGTGAATTATTTGCGGATATTAGGACACCGATTCAGGTGTTGAAGATTTTGAAGAATGTTAGTAAGCATTGTTATATGTTGGAGAGTATGGAGAATAGTAAGAGCCGGGGGAGGTATACGTTTTTGGGATTTGATCCGGTGCTTTGTATTGCTTGTAAGGATGGAGCAGTTACGATGGAGGGAGGAACGACGATCACGTTTTCTTCCGAACACCCGGAGGAATGTATACGAGATGTTTTGACGGAGTATAAGAGTGTTCGATTGGATTATTTGCCTAGTTTTACCGGGGGGCTGGTTGGGTATTTTTCTTATGATTATATTAAGTATGCGGAACCCACACTTACCTTGGAGGTGGATGATGAAGAACATTTTAAGGATGTGGATTTGATGTTGTTTGATAAGGTGATTGCGTTTGATCATTTTCGGCAAAAGATTGTGTTGATCGTTAATGCTAAGGTGAATGGGTTGGAGACAGAATACAATCGGGCGGTGATGGAACTTAAGAAGATAGCGCACTTGATTGAGGAAGGGGTAGTGCGAGAAGAGCAGAAACCGCATTTACGGACACCGATGCAGGGGCTTTTCAGCCAGGAGGAGTACTGTGGTATGGTGGAGCGGGCGAAGAAGTATATCCGGGAAGGGGATATATTTCAGGTGGTTTTGTCTAATCGGTTTAGTGCAGAGTTTGAGGGGAGTTTGTTGGATGTGTATCGGGTGCTGCGGACGACGAATCCGTCCCCGTATATGTTTTATTTTGCCAGTGATGATGTGGAGATTGCGGGGGCTTCGCCGGAGACGCTGGTGAAGCTTGAAGGGGATAAAGTGCGGACGTTTCCGTTGGCGGGTACTAGACCACGGGGCGAAAATATGAATGAAGATGTAAGGTTGGAGAGGGAGTTGCTGGCTGATGAAAAGGAACTGGCGGAGCATAACATGTTGGTGGATTTGGGGCGGAATGATCTGGGGAAGATCTGTCGGTTTGGTTCGGTTGAGGTGGAGCGGTATATGGATGTGCAGAGGTTTTCCCATGTTATGCATATAGGGTCTGAGGTGGTCGGGACGATCAGGGAAGATAAAGGTGGTATTGATGCAATTGGGGCAGTACTGCCGGCAGGGACGCTTTCAGGGGCACCGAAGATCCGGGCTTGTGAGATTATACATGAGTTAGAGCAGAATAAGCGAGGGATTTATGGTGGGGCTATTGGATATCTGGACTTTACGGGGAATATGGATACTTGTATTGCCATCCGGATTGCTTATAAAAAGAATGGGAAAGTTTTTGTCCGGTCAGGGGGTGGAATTGTAGCGGATAGTGTTCCCGAGATGGAATATCAGGAAAGCTGCAATAAGGCCAGGGCGGTGATGGATGCGATTGCAATTGCAGATGGAGGGATTGAATCATGATTTTATTAATTGATAATTATGATAGTTTTGCATATAACTTATATCAAATGATGGGTTCCATTCAGCCGGACATCAGGGTGATTCGTAATGATGAAATGACGGTGACGGAAATTGAAGAACTGATGCCACAGGCAATTGTGTTGTCGCCGGGTCCGGGGAAGCCGGGAGAAGCTGGAGTTTGTGTGGAGGCAGCGGCACATTTTGCGGGGAAGATTCCGATACTGGGGGTGTGTCTGGGACATCAGGCTATCTATGAGGCTTTTGGCGGAATGGTTGGGCATGCTAAGGAATTGATGCATGGGAAGCAGTCACGGATTAAGCTGATGGCAGATTCACCGCTGTTTGAAGGGCTGGGACCGGAGATGATAGTAGCCAGATACCATTCGCTGGCTGCTCAGGCGGATACTGTGCCAGATGAACTTATGGTTCTGGCATGTGCAGATGATGGTGAGATTATGGCGGTCCGGCATCGTGAATATGATGTATATGGAGTGCAGTTTCATCCGGAGTCGATTCTTACTCTCAAGGGGAGTATTTTACTTGAAAACTTTTTGAAGATTGCAGGAGGTAAGTGATATGATTAAAGAAGCGATATTGAAATTGGCGGATAAAGAGGATTTGTCTTATGAGATGGCAGAGCAGGTTATGAGTGAGATTATGGGTGGGGAAGCCAGTCAGGTTCAGATGAGTGCATTTTTAACGGCGCTGAGTCTGAAGGGGGAGACCATTGAAGAGATTACAGCTTGTGCCGAAGGGATGCGGAAGCATTGTATTAAGCTGCTTCACGATATGAGTGCATTGGAGATTGTGGGGACGGGGGGAGATCATGCTAATACATTTAATATATCTACGGTGTCTTCGCTGGTGGTTTCGGCTGCCGGGGTGCCGGTGGCAAAGCATGGGAATCGGGCGGCTTCCAGTAAATGCGGGGCGGCTGATGTGCTGGAGGCGCTGGGGGTGAATATAAATATATCACCGGAGATGAGTACCAGGATATTAGAGGAAATTGGGATTTGTTTTTTATTTGCTCAGAACTATCATATTGCGATGAAGTATGTGGCGCCGGTTCGGAAGGAGCTGGGGATTCGGACGGTATTTAACGTTTTAGGACCGCTTTGTAATCCGGCGGGAGCGAATATGCAGCTGATGGGGGTATATGAGGAGGCATTGGTGGAGCCATTGGCGAAGGTGCTTTACAATCTGGGACTGAAAAATGCAATGGTGGTCTATGGACAGGATGGATTGGATGAGATTTCTTTAAGTGCATCTACCAGTGTGTGTGAGATTCGGAATGGAAAGTTTAGTTCTTATGTATTGGATCCGCAGGAATTTGGATTTGCATTATGTTCTAAGAAAGAATTGGTTGGCGGGACACCGCCGGAAAACGCTGAAATTGCAAGGGCAATTTTAAACGGTGAGGAAGGTTCCAGAAAGGATGCAGTGGTTTTAAATTCGGCAGCAGCAATTTATATAGCAAATCCCAGTCTTGATTTGCCGCAGGCAATTCAGATTGCTCGGGATACGATTGACAGCGGTAAGGCGATGAAGCAGTTGGAGCGCTTTATATGCTTGTCTAATGAGGAGGTGAGCGCATGATCTTAGAGGCGATAGCAGCATATACGACGGTTCGGGTTAAGGAGCAGCGGAAGAAGAAATCGCTGCTGCAGATGCAGCAGGAAGCATATCAGTGTGATACGGATACTGGATTCCCGATGGAGGAGGCGCTTAAGAAGCCGGGTTTGTCATTCTTATGCGAAGTAAAGAAGGCATCTCCTTCAAAGGGGGTGATTGCAGATGAATTTCCGTATTTAGATATTGCCAGGGAATATGAGAAAGCAGGGGCAGCAGGAATCTCGGTGTTGACCGAACCAAAGTATTTTCAGGGGAAGAATGAATATCTGCAGGAAATCTCTGAGGTGGTGAAGATTCCTATACTGCGGAAGGATTTTATAGTTGATGAATATCAGCTTTATGAAGCGAAAGTAATTGGGGCTTCGGCTATTTTGCTGATTTGTGCGATCATGGATGAGACTACGCTGCAGGAGTATCTGATGATAGCTGACGGTCTTGGACTTTCGGCTATTGTGGAAGCGCACACGGAGGAAGAAGTGGCAATGGCGCTGCGGGTTGGTGCCAGGATTATCGGGGTGAATAATCGTAATCTGAAAACATTTGATGTAGATATGGACACTAGTTTGAGGCTGCGGGATTTGGTACCCAGGGATAAAATTTATATTTCTGAAAGTGGTATTCATACGCCGGAGGATATACTTAAGCTTTATGGAGCTTCGGTGGATGCAGTTTTAATCGGGGAATCTTTTATGCGGAGTGCTAATAAGAAAGCTGAGATGCAGCAGCTTAAAAGTCTGATTAAGAATTGAGGTAAGTGCTGTGACGAAAATTAAAATCTGCGGTCTTTCCAGGGATGTTGATATCGCATATGTGAATGAAGTAAAGCCAGATTACATAGGGTTCGTATTTGCCGAAAGTAAACGGCAGGTTACGAAAGAGCAGGCTGGGCGATTAAAGAGAATGCTGGATACAGAGATAATAGCGGTTGGTGTTTTTGTAAATGATACGGTGGAGCGGATGGTGGGATTGGTTGATAAAGGAATTATCGATGTAATTCAATTGCATGGGCAGGAGGATGAGTGTATAATAGCAAAGATAAAGGAATTCGTATCCGTTCCGGTGATTCAGGCATTTGGTATTCAGGATGCAAAGGATATCAGAAAGGCCGGAAGAAGTAAGGCAGATATGGTGTTGTTGGATTATAAAATGGCCGGAAGCGGGGAAACTTTTGATTGGGAATTACTGAGGCAAGCAGGGTTGGAAACCATATCCTTAGAAGGGGATACATCCTTGTCAGGGGGGGAACCATTGTTGAAGGAACAATCATTGCAAAGGGTAAAGCCTTCGGCAAAAGAGCAGTCATTACCATGGGAAAAGCCGGTTTTTCTGGCCGGCGGAATGCATAGCAGAAATGTGCAGGAAGCAGTGAGAAAATTTCATCCGTATGCAATTGATGTAAGCAGTGGTGTGGAAGTAAATGGGTTTAAAGATAAAGAGAAGATAAAAGACTTGGCTAGGAGGATACGGAATGTCTAAGGGAAGATATGATGCATACGGTGGTCAGTATATACCGGAAGTGTTGATGAATGAAGTGATACAGTTAGAAGAATTTTATGAGAAGAGCAAGAATGATCCGGAGTTTCAAGAGGAGTTGAAGACATTATTCCAGGAGTATGCTGGGAGGCCATCGCGTCTATATTATGCGAAAAAGATGACAAAAGATCTGGGGGGCGCGAAGATTTATCTAAAACGGGAGGATTTGAATCATACTGGTTCCCATAAGATTAACAATGTATTAGGACAGACACTGTTGGCTAAGAAGATGGGGAAGACCCGTGTTATCGCGGAGACTGGCGCAGGGCAGCATGGGGTGGCAACTGCTACGGCAGCAGCTTTGTTAGGTTTGGAATGTGAAATTTTCATGGGAAAAGAGGATACTGAGCGTCAGGCCTTGAATGTGTATCGGATGAAGCTTTTAGGGGCGAGGGTACATGCGGTGACTACCGGAACGCAAACGTTAAAGGATGCGGTAAATGCTACGATGCAGGAATGGGCAAATCGGGTAGAGGATACGCTTTATGTGCTTGGGTCGGTAATGGGTCCGCATCCATTTCCGATGATTGTCAGGGACTTTCAAAGTGTAATCAGCCGGGAAGCAAAGGAGCAGATTCTTGAGAAAGAAGGGAAGTTGCCGACGGCGGTTGTAGCCTGTGTGGGTGGCGGAAGTAATGCAATGGGGGCGTTTTATAACTTTATTGGGGATTCGGATGTACAGTTGATTGGCTGTGAAGCAGCAGGAAAAGGGCTTCATACAAATGAGCATGCTGCAACAATTGCCAAAGGTGAGCCGGGTATTTTCCATGGTATGAAGTCTTATTTTTGCCAGGATGAGAGTGGGCAGATCGCGCCGGTATATTCTATTTCGGCGGGACTTGATTATCCGGGAATCGGACCGGAGCATGCTTATCTGTACGATAGTAAGCGGGCGGTTTATGTGCCGATTACGGATGAAGAAGCGGTATGCGCGTTTGAATATATGGCGCGGACAGAAGGAATTATATGTGCCATTGAAAGTGCCCATGCCATAGCACAGGCACAAAAAATGGCACCGCAGATGGAAAAGGATGATATTATTATTGTCTGTGTTTCCGGGCGGGGTGATAAGGATGTGGCAGCAATTGCCAGGTACAGAGGAGAAGATATTCATGAGTAGAATTCAAGATGCATTTAGGGAAAAAGCTTTTATTGGGTTTTTGACGGGAGGAGACCCATCGATCGCTAAGACGAAGGAATTTATTCTGGAAATGGTACATGGCGGGGCGGATTTAGTAGAGATTGGAGTTCCATTTTCTGATCCGATTGCAGAAGGACCGGTGATTCAAGAGGCAAATATTCGAGCACTGGATGCGGGAACGAATACTGAGCGGTTGTTTGAACTGGTAGCTTCGGTACGGGAGGAAACGGATGTACCATTGGTTTTCTTGACTTATCTTAATCCGGTGTTTCATTATGGGTATGAAGCATTTTTCAGCCGGTGTAAGGAGTGTGGATTGGACGGAATTATTATTCCTGATATGCCGTTTGAGGAGAAGGGGGAAGTAGTGAAAATTGCGGCCAGTCATGGGGTGGATGTGATTTCTTTGATTGCTCCTACGTCGGATAACAGGATAAGAATGATTGCGAAGGAGGCAATGGGGTTTATTTATGTAGTTTCCTCAATGGGAGTGACGGGAGTAAGAAGCGAAATTAAGACCGATTTAGCTGGGATTCTAGAGACAATAAAGGGTGAGACAGAGGTTCCGTGTGCGGTTGGATTTGGCATTAATACGCCTGAACAAGCCAAGGAGATTACTGGATATGCGGATGGTGTCATTGTGGGGAGTGCGATTGTGAAGATTATTGCGCAGTATGGGGATGCGGCTGGTCCATATATTTATGCGTATGTGAAGAAGATGAAAGATGCGGTTAAGGGAAGTTAATTACGGCTAACTTTTACTGTATTATGTGCAGCT
>Ga0153928_1000502_pt1 | contig 19334 bp, 11 predicted proteins | sample TSNJ012MetaG_FD_106656 | JGI IMG/M metagenome (GOLD analysis project Ga0153928, IMG submission 106656) | Attine ant fungus gardens microbial communities from New Jersey, USA - TSNJ012 MetaG | ecosystem: Host-associated > Fungi > Mycelium > Unclassified | place: USA: New Jersey, Wharton State... | reverse complement strand
TAAAAAAATTTAGCGAATATGTTGTCAATATAATTTATGATGTCAATAATTTTGATATTAATAATACTGAAGAGCAAAAAGTTTCACCTTTGAAATTACAAAATATTCTTTATTTTCTTTATGCTTATGCTTTATTAACATGAAATAAAACATTATGATCTAATAATTTTGAAAAATGAGTAATTGGTCCAGTGATACCAGAACTTTATTATGATTATTCAAAAAATGGTGTTCGTTTATTTAATCTTGAAGAACATTTTGTAAAAATTCCTGAAATTCCAAATTGAGATCGCTTTGAGTTAGAAGCATTAGTAATAGATTTAAGTAAAAAATATAATGACATTGAATTAGCAAAATTAGCTCATGACGATGTTTGAAAAAATACAGATATAAGTTCAATTATGAAAGCTGAAGATATTGCAAAATATTATTCAGAATATGAAACATTTATCGATGAAATTGTAAATGATCCAACAATAGAAAATAATATTAGTATTTTTTCTGAAAAATGTCTAAAGATACGAAATATAAAATTGGTGGAGTAATTCACATTGGTTTACCTTTTAAAAAATCGATTTATGTGTATCTTTGCAATTGATAATATAATTTAGTTGAGCAAAAACTTTTGGAAAAAATAAAAAAGCTGAAGCATTTTAAAAAACTCACAAGAAGTAGACGAAGAATATAATAAGTTTGATGACTATGAACGCTAAATAAAATAAATATTAAAAAATTCTCTTTGATTAAAGAGAATTTTTAATTGTCATAAAACTAAAATTATATATATTATTTATTGTTTTTCATATACTGCACTAAAGTTTTAACTAGAACAGCTTGACCACGGTCATTGCCATAAGCAGTTCCAGCAATGTCTAAATGTAAGAATGGTTTGTCTTCACAGAATTCTTGAATGAAAGCAGCAGCACTTGATGAACCACCATAACTATCTTTAGTAACATTACTTAAATCAGCAATTGCGGAACTTTTAATACCAACAATGTTATCTTCATGAATTGGCATTCTTCAAATTTCTTCATTTGCTTGGTCAGCAGCAGTTTGAAAATTATTAAATAATTGATCGTTATTACTAAAGGCACCAGTCATATAATTACCAAGAGCAATTAAGATTGCTCCTGTTAAAGTTGATAATTCAATAATTTTTGTTGCTTTACCTTTTCTTATTGCATAAGTAATACCATCTGCTAAAACTAATCTTCCTTCAGCATCGGTATTATTAATTTCAACAGTTTTACCATTCATTGATTTAACAATACTTTCAACTAATGTTCCATGACCACCAATTTTATTTTCTGTTAAACAAGCAACAGCAATAAAGTTAGTTTTTAATCCTAATTTAGCAGCAGCAAGAGCACTATTGCAAACAATTGCTGCCCCTGACATATCAAATTTCATCCCTTTCATATATTGACTTGGTTTTAAAGAGTAACCACCAGTATCAAAAGTGATTCCTTTTCCAACTAATCCTAAGATTTCATTTTTATTTTTGGGGTCACCATTATAAGTTAGAACAACAACTCTTGGTTCGTAATGAGAAGCGGCATTAACTGCTAATAATAAATTCATATCTAAGTCTTGAATTGCTTTTTTATCTAAAATTGTTACTTTTAAATTTGCAATTCCTTTCGCTTTTTCACTAATATGATTAGCAAAAATTTCTGGATATAAAATATTAGGCGGCATATCTTGTAAATCACGAGCAAAGTTTAAAAATTCACTTTGAGTCTTAATTTGTTCTTCTGATGTGTATTCAGGTAATTTATTAGTTGTTAATAAATTGTATTTAATTGTTACTTTTTCAGGACTTTTGCTTTTTAAAGTATAAGCTTTATGATTTGCATAAAGAATTGCTTCATAAATTGTTTGTATTGCTTCTGAGTCATTTATTTTTTCATTAGTAAATGATTTAATTTCAATATCAACATCATCTTGAATTTCTTGATTTCTAATAATATTAATAAATAATTTTCTTAAACCAGTTCTTGTTAATTGATTTTTTTCACCTAAATAAACGAAATAAGTTTTTTCTTGATTAATTAAAGTAATTTTATTATTAACTTTAACAATTAAATCGTTTTTTAAATTACTTTTTGTAATACCAACTAAATTTAATTGATAAAGTTTTTTTTGATTAATTTGAACAGGACTATCCATATATTTGTTCTCTCTTTCGATAACTCTAAATATTTAATAAATAATTATGTCTTTTATTATAATATATTTTTGTCAATTCTAATAGATGGTATGATATATATTGTGATTAATTCTTTATATGGAGGTTAAAAGTGACACGAAGCCAATTAACTAAAGAACAACAACAAAAATATTGTTGAGATTTTTCTCATTTATTTAAAAATGATGATGCATGAAAACAAGAATTAAATAATTGTGACAAAATTGTTGCTAAAATGGTGCAATTAAAAGGTAAATTGAAAGATTTAAAAAACTTTAAAACTTATTTAGGATTGAGTAAAGAACTTTCATTAACTTTTATGAAATTAGGCCAATATTTACATTATAGTGATTTAGACCAAACAAATTTAACTTATCAAAATTTAAATAATTTATTTGCGATTAAAACTAACAATCTTGGGCAACAATTATCTTGAATCGAACCAGAGATTAAAACAATTGGTGCTAAGAAAATTCAACAGTGAGTTAAAGATAATGCTGATTTGGCAAATTACCAACATAGTATGAAAGTGTTTTTTCAATTTGAAAAGTATATTTTAAGTGAACACGATGAAACTTTATTAAGTAAAGTTAGTAAATCTCGTGGCGCAGTTGGCGATTTATATGATTCATTAGTTTTTGCTGATAAACAAAAGATGATGATTGATTATCAAAAGAAAAATCAAGAATTAACTCAAACTTTATATTTAAATATTTTGGAAACTACTGATCCAATTAAAGATCAAAAATTACGAATTGAAACAAATAAAAAATTTTATCAAGATATTAAGAGTAAGAAACATTCTTTAGCGCAAGTTTATCAAGGAATTATTGAGTCATCAATTGAAGAAATAAAAATCCGTAATGTTGATAATGATAAAAATTTGACACCATTAACTTATAGTTTACTTGGTGATAATGTTAGTTTGAAAGTTTATCAAAATTTAATTGCTGTTGGTAAAAAATATTCATATTTAGTTCGTGAATTTTATAAAATTAAAAAACAATTTTTTAAATTAAAAAAACTTTATCCAACTGATACAAGTTTAAAAATGGCTTCTTTACCAGAACAAAAATATGATGTTGAAACAGGAATTCAAATTATTAAATCAGTTTTAAGTGTTTTAGGACCAGAATATTTAGCACAATTAGATTTAGCATTATTACCGGGAAGAATTGATTATTTTGAAGATACTAACAAAACAACTGGTGCTTATTCAACTGGTGGTGATGGTGTTGAACCGATTATTTTAATGAATTGAGATGATACAATTAATTCAATTAATACACTTGGTCATGAATTAGGGCATTCAGTTCACACTTTGTTATCAGAAAAATATCAACCTTATCCAAATAATAATTATCCAATTATTCTAGCTGAAGTTGCATCAACAGTTAATGAACATTTAATTTTTGATTATTTATATAATAAGGCAACAAGTAAGGAAGAAAAAATTTATTTATTACAAACTCATATTGAAACAATTATTGGTACTTTCTTTCGTCAAATTCAATTTGCTAAATTTGAATGAGAAGCACATAAATTAGTTGAACAAGAGCAACCATTAAATGCTGATATTTTAGCTGATTTATATACTAATATTTCTAATGAATATGGTCAAGATGTTTTAGATGTTATTGATGAAAAAGAAAAACATTATAGTTGACCACGAGTATCACATTTTTTTCATTCACCATTTTATGTTTATAAATACGCAACATCAATTACAGTGTCTTATAAACTTTATGAAGATGTTAAGCAAGGTAATAAAGATAACTTATTAAACTTCTTAAAATCTGGTGGAAATGATTATCCATTAGCAATTTTAAAGAAGGCAGGTGTTGACTTAGAGACAATAAATGTATATAATCCTTTAGTCAATAATTTAGAAAGTTTACTTAATCAATTAAAAGATTTAATTAAAACAAAGTAACTTGAGGAGAAAATATATGGACATAAAATTTGATTTTGAAGACATTAATTTAATTGCTAATAAATGTTTAGTTAGTTCAAGAAGAGAATGTAATCCTAGTGTGCAATTAAATGGTTTTAAATTTAAAATTCCCGTTGTTCCTGCTAATATGAGTGCTGTTGTTGATGAAAAACTTTGTTTTTGATTAGCAAAAAATAATTATTTTTATGTTATGCATCGTTTTAATATTGATCAAATTGCTTTTGTTAAAATGATGAAGCAAGCTAATTTATTTGTTTCAATTAGTGTTGGTGTTAAAAAAGAACATAAAGACTTATTATTAGAATTAAAAAAATTAGACTTAATTCCTGATTTTATTACAATTGATATTGCTCATGGTCATAGTTTAGTTATGGAAGATATGTTGAAGTTTATTAAAACAACTTTTAAGAATACTAAAATTAAACCATTTGTTATTGCTGGTAATATTATGAGTGCAGAAGCTGTTAAAGATTTAGAAGCATGAGGTGCTGATGCTTTAAAAGTTGGTGTTGGACCAGGGAAAGTTTGTATTACGAAATTAAAAACTGGTTTTGGAACTGGTGGTTGACAATTAAATGCTTTGCAAGATTTAAGCAAAGTTGCTAAAAAACCATTAATTGCTGATGGTGGTATTCGTTGTAATGGTGATATTGCTAAAGCAATTTGTTTTGGTGCCGATATGGTAATGGCGGGAAGTATTTTATCTGGTCATGATGAATCACCAGGAAAATTAGTAGTTAATAATGGCAAAAAATATAAAGAATATTATGGATCGGCTAGTGTTTTCAATAAAGTTGAAGCGAAAAATATTGAAGGAAAAAAGATTCTGGTTTCTTATAAAGGGCCAATTGCTCATACTTATCAAGAAATGGAAGAAGATTTACAGTCAGCAATTTCTTATGCTGGAGGTAAAGAATTAATGGCTTTAAGAAAATGTCAGTATGTTATTGTTAAGGGTACAATTAACAATGGTGATGATCGTTAAAACTTTGATTAACTCGTAAGGATATGTCTTATCTTAATTAGTTAAGATAAGAAATTAAAAAAACTTGGTTAAAATATTTAAAATAACCAAGTTTTTTATTTATGAATAATCTTTAAATTATCAAGTTTCTTGTACTATATCGTATAACATTTCTCCTACTTTTGCGTGAACAAGTTCAGTTGGATGAACAAAATCAAAAAAGAAGTGATTGTTAATAGTTTCAAAGTTAACTCCTTGATTATATTTTGGTGTGATTTTACCGTTTAGCAGAGCATTTAAATCAAGATTATAATCAGTAGCACCTTGTTCAATATTTACACCTTGTTGTGCAAAATCAATTAATAATTGATTAAATTGCTTGTAAACATCAAAAACTTTAATATAATGCGGATACTCTACTTTCAAATTAGCAATCATATTTAATCATAATTGATTATAATGAGCAGTTAAATTTGATGCTAGTATTGCTTTAGTACTGCCACGATATCGAGGAATTTTTCCTAAGTCTGGTGTATTCATTACTAAAATATGTTTATTACCATTTATAATTAATTTTTTCAAAGCACTTTGCTGATCACTAAGAAGGTTTTGTATTATTGCTTCTTGTTCAGTGCTTGATGAAGTTTCTAAAATTTCTGACATAAAATCATTGCTTCCAATTTGAAAAAAAGTTAAATCATCATCTTCAATTTTATGTTGTTGTAATAAAGCATCAACTTGTTTATTAATGGTAAAGTTATTAAAAAACATTCCTTGAAGATCTGTTGTTGGCAGTTCGGATGCGTGTGCACCACCAAGAGCATAATTATTACCAATATGATTATATGTTTTAGAATAAAAATCAAAATTTCAGCCGGCATCTAAATTTAATTCTAGTTTATCTGCTAAAATTTCAACTGCGACTTTGCCATTAGAAAATGAGTGATTTTGATAAAATGGATCATCCATAGTAAAGCCATGTCCAGTTATTGTTTTTAAAATTTCACTACCAGCACCAACTACTGCGCCATTATCTGATAAACTATCACCGACAACATATAATTGATGATAATTAACAGAATTATCAATAATTGTTTTATTAGGTGTTTGATTAATTAAACTAAGATTTAATAAAATAATTGAACTTGCTAATTCAAGACCAGCAAAAATTAATAAAAGTTTTCTCATAATATTTTGTGCCTTTCATAAGGGTAAACTATATTTTATATTATTTTTGATAAAATGATATTGCTTTTTTTAAGCTGATAGTTGTAATGTAATAAAATTTAAAGTTATCTGATTTAAATAATTATATGATATTATAAAATTAACATATAATATATGAATTTAAAAAGTGAAAGGAGAAAAGAATGGCAATTGAAAAAGATTCTGGAGCTAAAACTGTAAACAAAACAACAACAAAAAAATCTCCAGAAGTAATTGCAATTACTGCTTGTCCAACTGGAATTGCTCATACTTATATGGCAAAAGAAAAAATTCTTGAAGCCGCCAAAGAATTAAAGATGACATGTAAAGTTGAAACTCAAGGTCGTAGTGGTAATGAAGATGTTTTGACTGCTGAAGATATTGCTAATGCTAAGGTAATTATTTTTGCTAATGATAAAGCTTTAACAGGTTTAGATCGTTTTAATGGTAAAGAAGTTATTCAAGTAGGAACAAAAGAAGCGATTTTAGACAGTAAAAAGTTAATTAATGATTATTTAAATAAGACTGGGAAATTAACAACAATTAATCAAACTGCTAAAGAAGGAGAAGCAGTTGATTTTTCATTTGATAACTTCAAACATGTAACACGAAACTTATTAGGTGGTGTTTCACGAATGTTACCTTTTGTTGTTGCTGGTGGAATTATTTTAGGAATTGGATTCTTAATTGATAGTGGTAATTCAGGTGGTAACTTTGGTGTTACTAGAGGTGCTGCTGCTTGATTTTCTGGTTTAGGAAAAGTTATTTTCTCAATGATGATTCCAATTTTAGGAGCTTATATTTGTTATTCAATCGTTGGTCCACAAGGATTATTACCGGGAATGGTTTGTGGATTGGTCGCTAATGCTCCCGCAATGTTATATAAAGAAAATGGTGGTGCTGGCTGAGAAAATACTTGAGGACGAATTTTTCCTGATAGTATTAAGAATTTTAACTCCGGTTTCTTTGGCGCTATTATTGGTGCTTATTTAGTAGCCTTTGTTGTTTATGGTTTAACAAAAGTTTTGAAAAAAACACCAAAATCATTACGAGGTGTTAAAGATATTGTTTTTGTACCAGTTGTTACTGCATTAGCAGCTGGAGTAATTATGTTTGCAATTAATATTCCTTTAGGTTATCTAAATTATGGTTTAGGTTTAGGATTAAAATATTTATCAGAATATAATTTAAGTGCTCTTGCTGGATTAATTATTGGAATTATGATGGCTGTTGATATGGGTGGTCCAATTAATAAGGCTGCTTATGTTTTTGGAACAGTAACAATTGATGCTAGTCAAACTGCTTATGAATCAATTCGTTCAAGTAATGGTGGAACAACTTTTATGGCTGCTGCGATGGTAGCAGGAATGGTACCACCTTTAGCAATTGCGTTATCAACAAGAATTTTTAAAAAATATTGATCTGCAAAAGATATTGATGGTGGAAATACGAACTGATTCTTAGCTGCTTGCTTTATTACTGAAGGAGCAATTCCTTATGCAGCAGAAGATCCAAAACGAGTAATTCCTGCTTCTGTTGTTGGTAGTGGTGTTACAGGTGCGATTCTAGCTGGCTTTGGTATTACCTTAAGTGCTCCGCACGGGGGGGTATTTGTCTTTCCATTATTAAATATTCAAGATAATGGTTCAAACTGATTTAAAATGCCAACCCAAGGCGGCTCAATTGGTGTTGCTATTGCAATTACAATTATTGCTTTAGTTGTTGGTGCTTTGATTAGTGCTTCTATTCTTGGTTTTTGAAGAATGAGTGCAATTAAAAAAGGTAAATTAATTTTAAAATAAGGAAATAATACAATGATTTATACATTAACTTTAAATCCGGCAATTGATCAAATGATTAGTACTAAGAACTTTACCTTAGATGCTACTAATAAAGCAATTGAACAGTATCAAATTCTTGGTGGCAAAGGAATTAATGTTTCGATAATGCTAAAACATTTAGGTTTTAATAATACTGCTTTAGGTTTTATGGGTAAAGATTATCATCATCAATTTGAGACTTATTTAGCAAAAGAGAAAGTTAATAATGATTTTCATATTGTTCCAGGACAAGTAAGAATTAATTTAAAAATTAAAGATTTAAATAATAATCAAGAAACAGAGTTAAATTGTTTAGGGTTTAGTGTTAATCAAACTGATGAAAAAGCAATTCTCACTTTATTAAAAAAACATTTAAAAAAAGATGATTTTTTAATGATTGCTGGCTCAATTGCTTCTGGAGCAAATAATTGTTTATATCAAAGTATTGCTGAATTTTGTTTTAAACAAAAAATTGCTTTTGCAATTGACACAACAAAAGTTAATTTAATTCCAACTCTCCAATACCGACCATTATTAATTAAACCTAATTTAGCTGAATTAAATGAAATTTTTAATACTAATTATCATTTTGATAATCAAAAAGCAGTGATTGAACTAGGACAAAAATTATTAGCACAAGGTGCTCAAAATGTTTTGATTAGCAATGGTAAAGAAGGTAGTATTTTAGTTACTGCAACTAAAGGAAATTATTTTGCTAATGCTGCTAGTGGTAATCTAATCAATTCTGTTGGAGCAGGTGATTCAATGGTAGCAGGTTTTATTGCAACATATCTTGAAACTACCGATCCAAAAATAAGTTTACAAATTGCGACAGCAGCAGGTGCTGCAACTGCTTTTAGTCAAGGAATTGGTGATTTATCACTCGTTAATAAACTGAAAAATCAAATTAAAGTTGTAATAATTAATTAAAAATGTTATCTCAACCGAGATAACATTTTTTTAATATTAAATTTTGTTTTTTAATAAATCATTCGCACTTCAGAACCAGTTATAGCTGCAATTTCACCATAATAATTATTTGGAGTATCGTCAATATAACCTCGATATTCTAAATCCAACATAAGTTGTCTTTCGTTGTTCTCTCATTTAAATCAAACTGTAGAACGAGCAGTAAGATATATTCTCATAGTTGATGATAATTTTATATCTTGTTTTTCATATCAAGATCCTTGGCCTGGTAAAATACTACCAATTTTTCAAGTATCTTTTGTAAGTAAGAAAGTTTGGCCATTATAACCTCGATAGTCAACCTTTAAACCAGGAACTTCAAATCCTTCAAAGAGTGATGTTAACTCTGGAAATTCATGAACTCCTGAAATAGCAGTTACATTAATACCGTAAATTCCAAAAGCAGCATACTCGTGTGGTTTGACAGTTTTTCTAACAGACTGTTCTTGAAATCTTCAGATGTAATCATAATCGGTTTGATTAGCATTGATACTTTCTTGTTTGTTTTGCTCTGATGAAGTTGCTGATGTTGCTATGTTTCCAGCTGTCATACCTGCAAGGATAATTAATCCAATTGTCATTAAGAATTTTTTCATAATTTATATTCTCCTTTTTAATTAAGTATATACATCCTCCTTTCTTATTGACTAGTATAGTATCATGTTTTATTTTAAAATAAAAATCCAATGATATATTTTTTTATACCATTAGATTTATGATTACAACTTTAAGTTTTTCTAAATTGATTTTAATAAAATAAAACTAGAGAACCAGTATCAATACTAACACGGGCATAGTCTGGCGCTCAATAAGAACCAAATGCAATTTTATATGCTAAACGCATCATTAAGTTACCAGATTGATCATATCATAATGTTGAAGCAGTATAAAGATCTGCTCCTCTTTCTCCAATTCATTCTGAATATTGGTGATATCAATCTTCTGAACCAAGGTTACGATTAGTTTTTCATTTATCACCATTAATTTTAAGAATATCATTGAATCTATATTCAATTTTTAAATCAGGGACATCAATTACATTATATTTATGTAATTGAGTAAGATCTTTAATGCCAATAGCAGTTAAATTAATATTATCAATTGCACAGTAAATATATTCGTTTCATGCTATTTCTGTGTGAATACTTTGTTCTTTAAAATGTCACTCAGTAGGATTAATTTGTGCAGTTGCATTAATTTCTTGTTTATTTTGTGCTGATGAAATTGCTGATGTTGCTATGTTTCCAATTGTCATGCTTGCAAGACTAGTTAATCCAATTGTTGTTAAGATTTTTTTCATTATTTATACCCCCTTCTTTTGTTAATTAGTATAATATCATAGTTTTTTTTGATCTGTATTTTTTTGATTTTTGATATTAAAAAATGGACCTTCATTTTTGAAAGCCCATCTGGGGGGGGGGGGTGTTTAGTTACCACACCACTTTTTCCCCCAGAATTTAAGTCAGTAATAAAAAGTCCAACTTAACTTCTTTAAACTACTATAACATATTCTTATTTTTTAATCTAGATAATATCAATGTTATTTTTAGATTACAAATAAGAATTAAAGATAAAATAAAAATTATCTAATATCATATTTGTATCGATATTTAAGAGTTAAAAAATTAATATAAAAACCCCTTTAATATAAAGAGGTTTTTCAATAGATTTTAAGAAAAATCTAAGTTACTTAATAAATGACCTTGATAGACATGTCTTACCGCTAAGAGATAATATAAATATTATTAATATTCTATTTTAATTATTTACTTAAAAATTACTTTCTTTTTAGATCACGAGCAAGAATTGGTTTTAGGAATTGGCCAGTATAAGATTTTTCATTAGTAATTATTTGTTCTGGGGTTCCTGTAGCAATAATTTTTCCACCATATTTACCACCTTCTGGCCCTAAATCAATAATATAATCAGCAACTTTAATTACTTCTAAATTATGTTCAATAACAATAACAGTATCACCATTATTAGCGATTTGGTTTAAAACTTTAATTAGTTTTTTAATGTCATCAATATGTAAACCAGTTGTTGGTTCATCAAGAATATACATTGTTTTACCAGTAGCTCTTTTTTGTAAATGAGCAGCTAATTTAATTCTTTGTGCTTCGCCACCTGATAATTCTGTTGCTTGTTGACCAAGTTTAATATAGCCCAAACCTACTTCTTCTAAGACTGTTAGTTTCTTATTAATTTTTGGATGATTAGTAAAGAATACTAAAGCAGCTTCAACTGGCATTTCTAGAACATCATAAATATTTTTTCCTTTATACTTAACTTGTAAAGTTTCACTATTATATCGTTTACCATCACAAATTTCACAAGCAACATAAACATCAGGTAAAAAATGCATTGAAATTTTAATGACACCATCACCGTTACATCTTTCGCATCGTCCGCCAGGAACATTAAATGAAAACCGACTTTTACTATAACCACGAACTTTAGCTTCAGGACTGCTAGCAAATAAATCACGAATGTCATCAAAAACTGAGGTATAAGTTGCTGGATTACTTCTTGGTGTTCGACCGATTGGATCTTGAGAAATAGCAATAATTTTATCAACATTTTCGTAACCTTTGATTGTGCTACTTGTTTTTTGTTTTTTAGTTAAAATTTTATGAAGATCATTATATAAAACTGAGTTAACTAAAGTTGATTTACCACTTCCTGAAACTCCTGTAACACAAATAAACTTTCCTAAAGGAAATTTAACTGTTAAATTATTTAAGTTATTAGCAGTAACATTTTGTATTTCTAAAACTTGACCATTGCCACCACGACGAGTTTTTGGTAGTTCAATAAATTTTTTGCCAACTAAGTATTGTCCGGTAATTGATTTTGGATTTTCCATTACTTGTTCTGGAGTTCCTTCGGCGACAATTTTGCCACCATGAATTCCTGCTTTTGGTCCAACATCAATTAATCAATCAGATGCTAACATTGTATCTTCATCGTGTTCGACTACTAATAAAGTTGTTCCTAAATCACGCATTGTTTTTAAGGTTGCAATTAATTTATTATTATCTCTTTGATGTAACCCAATTGATGGTTCATCTAAAACATATAGAACACCTGTTAATTGGGCACCAATTTGGGTTGCCAAACGAATTCGTTGTGATTCACCACCTGAAAGGGTTTGAGCACTTCGTGCCAAATTTAAATAATTCAAGCCAACATTAATTAAGAAATTCAATCGTTTATTTATTTCATCTAATACTAAACGAGAAATTTCTTTTTGATTTTCTGATAATTCAAGATGACTAATTGCTTCTAAATTTTCTTCAATATCTAAATTAGTTAACTGACTAATATTTAATAATGTATTTTTACCTTTTAAAATTGTGCTAAGTTTGACACTTAAAACATCTTGGTTCAATCTTGAGCCCTTACAAGTAACACAAATTTTTTGTTCCATAAATTTACGATAATATTCACGAGCAAAATCACTAGTTGTTTCTAAATAACGGCGTTCAATTGCGGTAGCAATTCCTTCAATATAATCATGATTAGGATATTTACGGCCGTTAGCAGAAGTTAAAGTGTAACTAATTGGTTCTTGGCTCCCACGCATAATAACTTGAATTTGTTCTTTACTCAAAGTATTTAGTGGTTGATTTAAATCAATTAAATAATGATGACATAAAACTTGTAATTTTTGTCACTCTAAATTAGTAGTATTAACAAGATTTTTAAAATATTCAATGCCACCTTGATTAATTGATAATTTCATATCAGGCATAATTAGATTTTCATCAACTTCTAAACGCATACCAATTCCCTTACATTCAGGGCAAGCGCCAGCAGGAGCATTAAAAGAAAATAAGCGTGGTTCTAAATCAGGTAAGGCAAAACCGCAAACTTTACAAGCGTACTTTTGTGAAAACAATCAAGTTTCATTGGGTTCACTAACTGTCACTTTTGCTAAACCATTACTTTGATTTAAAGCAACTTCTAAAGCATCATGAATTCTAGAAATTGTTTCATCATCAGTATGATAAACAATTCGATCAATAACAATATCAATATCGTGTCTTGTATTTTTATTTAGTTCAATTTCTTCATCCAAGTTATAAATTTTGTTATCAATTTTTACTCGTAAGAAATTTTCTTTTTTTAATTGTGCCAATAAGTCTTGATGAGTTCCCTTTTTGCTTGTGACAATTGGTGCTAAAATTTCCATTCTTGTATTTGGTTTTAAAGTTTGAATTTGTTTAATCATTTCTTTCAAAGTTTGATGACTAATAATTCCATGACCATTTTTACAATAAGGGGTTCCAACCCGAGCATATAATAATCTTAAGTAGTCATAAATTTCTGTTACTGTGCCAACGGTTGATCTTGGGGTTGTGCTAGTTGTTTTTTGATCAATTGAGATTGCTGGTGCCAAACCATCAATTGAATCAACATCAGGTTTTTCGCTATTACCCAAAAATTGTCTAGCATAAGCAGACAATGATTCGACATATCTTCTTCTTCCTTCAGCATAAATAGTATTAAAAGCTAATGAAGATTTACCACTTCCTGAAACTCCTGTAATTACAACAAGTTTATTTTTCGGAATGTTGATATTAATATTTTTTAGATTATGTTCGCGGGCACCTTTAACGATTATATAATTTTGTTTTTCTTCCATAACTTGGCTCCTATAATTATTCTTAATTATACTAGAAATTACAAGTGTATTATGATTATTTTCTTTAATTATTAGTAAATAAATAGTTTGATAATTATATATTAATATTAATTTTTTTCCAATTATTTTTTTGTCAAATATTGCAAACTTTAATATTAAATTATATTATTATAACTATTAAGAATAAATTGGCGGGTGTAAGTTAATAATAAGGGTAGGAGATTGTGGGGAAAATGAATTATTATGAAAAACAAATTACAATTTCCTGAAGAATCTAATTTTGAATCAGAAATAATTGAAAAGATAACGTCTTTAGGATGAGAACAAATTACTAATATTAAGAGAAATGATGCTCAAGAAGTCTTTGATTTTTCTTTATTACAAGAACAAATTAAAGCAATTAATCATGTAAGTGATGAAATTATTCTTCTTGCCATTAATAAAATTAAAAAAATTAATGATAATTATATTAGAATGAATAAAGAATGCTGAAATTTATTAGTTGAAGGTGTTAAAGTTTATGACAAAGAAACTAAACGAACAAGAACAATTAAGTTAATTTCACAAGATAGTAATAAAAATAAATATCAAATTATTAGACAGTTACAAATTTCTGATGGCAGACAATTAAGAATTCCAGACATTGTATTATATGTTAATGGTTTGCCAATGGTAATTTTTGAATTGAAAGCACCGTTAGCAACTGAAAGCCTTGAAGATGCTTTTAAACAAAATGAATCATTGAAATGACAATTACCAAAGTTATGAGCATTTAATGTCATGAGTTTTATTTCTAATCGGATTGTTTCATTATATGGCTCAACCTTAGCAGGTTTTAAACGTATGCATCGTGTTAATGATTTAAAATTACGAAATGGGATTGATATTTTTGATTTTTTATTTAACAAGGATAATTTTTATAAAATTATTACCACTTTTTCATTTTATGTAACTGAAGAAAACCAAGATGTTAAATATATGGCAGCACCGCATCAAATTATCGCCGTTAAAAATACAATTAATCGTTTAAAAATTACAGGTGATAATCGTGGTGGCGTTGTTTGACATACGCAAGGTTCAGGAAAATCAGTAACAATGGTAATGCTTGTTAAAGCAATTATTGAAACAATGAATAATGCAACAATTGTTGTTGTTACTGATCGCAATACTTTAGATGAACAATTATTAAAACGATTTTTAAATGCTGAAGGTTATTTAAGAAATAAAGCAGTAGCAATTGCCAGTCGCAAAGATTTAATTGAAAAATTAAAAGATAAAAAATATTTTGGGATTTATTTTTCAACGGTACAAAAATTTGTTGAAGATACAGGTGCTTTAACAACTAGAGATGATTTATTTATTTTAGTTGATGAAGCACACCGGACACAAAATAATATTGGTGGCGAAAAAGATATTGATAACTGTAAAAGAAAAATCATTACTAAGTTTGGTTTTGCTCGTTATATGAGAAATGCTTTTCCTAATGCCAAAATTGTTGGTTTTACTGGAACACCATTAATGAAGCAATATGATAAAGATACAACAGAAATTTTTGGTAATTATAATCATATTTATTCAATGAATGATGCTGTTGCAGATAATGCAGTTGTACCCATTCATTATGAAATGAGAAAAGTTAAACTTGATTTAAATCAATATTATTTAGATGAAATGGATGAAATTCAAAATGAATATATTAATAGTCTTGATTTTAATGATATTATTTCACAACAAAAAGTTGATACTTTATTAAAATCAGTTAAGCTAAAACAAATTTTAGAAGATGATGATGTAATTAAAGCTAAAGCAACTGATATACTAAAACATTTAACAAAAAGATCAGCAGTTTTACATGGTAAAGCAATGATTGTTGCTAGTACGCGTTTAGCAGCTTTTAAATATTATCAAAATATTATTATCATTAATCCTTCATTAAAAGATAAGGTAATTTTGGTTATTACAGAAAGTAATAAAGATTCTCAAGCAATGAAAGATGTCATAGTTCCTAAACGAGATATTAATAAAGTTGCAGAAGAATTTAGGAAAGATAATTCAAAATATCAAATTGCCATTGTTGTTGATATGTGATTAACAGGATTTGATGTGCCAGATTTAGATGTTCTTTATCTTGATAAAATTATTAAATGACATAATTTAATGCAAGCGATTGCTCGTGTTAACCGAACTTATGAAGATAAAACAACGAAACAAGTTAAAGAAAATGGTTTAATTGTTGATTATATTGGAATTTGAAAAAAATTAGCAGATGCTTTGCAACAATATGCTTCAGGAACAGAGGAAACAGTTGATATTTCAATTGAAGATGTTACTAAAGCAAAAGAAAAATTACTTGAATCTTTTGCAATCATTAATGATTTTTATATTAAAGATTTAGTTAAATTTCCATTCTTAAATTCAAAAGAACAATATCAATTTGTTATTAAAGCATATGAAGTAATTTTGGGCAAGAAGAATAATAGTAATAATGATGAAAATAAGAAAATTAAAGATAAAAATGTTTTTGTGCTTTTAGCTAGAAAGGTAAAAAGATATCTTAAAATGGCTTATTCAGTTGTTAGTCAAGAAGAAGCAACGATGACTAAGTGTATTGAAATCATTAATGCATTAATTTCAACTTCTTCAATTACCCAAGATGATAAGTTACAAAATACAATTGAATTAATCAAAGAAGCAATTGCCCAAGCGATTGATTTCAAAACCTCTGAAGTTTTTGTTTCAGAAACAAAGATTTCAAAGAATATTAATGATGTTGCTGAAATTTTAGCTTTAGAAGCAAAGGATTTAGCACAATCTTCACCGCGAGTAGCAATTGAAATGATGAAACATTCAATTAAAGCAAACTTACAAGATTTACAAAATATTCGTCCTGTATTTGCTAAAAAAGCTTCAGAAAAATTAAGAGAAATTATTAATAGTTTACAAAGAGAAGAAGATGTTCACAGGGTGATGGAATTATTAATAACTTTGAGTAAAGATATTGTTGACGAAAAAGAAAAACCATTAGAATTTCAAGATCGACAATTACAAGCATTTTTTGAAATTCTTTCTAATGATGGGTACTTAAAAAATCATAAAAACTCGGAAATTTTACGAAGAATATCTGAAGAGTTAGTAGATACAATTAAAAAATGTGGTACTGAACAATATGAAAATAATCCGCAAGTAAGATCAAAAATAAAAGTAGAATTACAGAAGTTGTTGAAAAATAAATATGATTATCCACCAAAGAATGCAGATAAAACATCTGGACTTTTAGTTAATCAATTAACGCAAGAAATTACAATTAATCAGGATTTTTTTAGAAGAGGTGATTAAAATGGCAAAAAATATTAAAGATATTGAATCAAAACTTTGATCAGCAGCAGATTCTTTACGTGGGAATATGTCTGCTGAAGAATACATGCATGTTATATTAGGGGTTTTATCATTAAAATATATTTCTGATCGTTATAAAGTTGGTATAGCGACTGTAAATGCTGATGGTTTAAGTGAAGAAGATTTAACAGTTGAAGATTTATATTATAATTACAATATATTTAAAGTTACTGAAAAAGCATCTTGAGACTATATTATGAATTTTACTAATAAACCAGAAATTGGTAATAAATTAGATGAAGCTTTTATTGAATTAGAAACACAAAATAGAATGTTAACAGGAATTTTTAATAAAAACTATAATCAAGAAGGATTAGACCAAACCAAACTTGGTGATGTCGTTAAAATTTTCTCTGATGAAGATTTTTCAGAAAGAGAAGAAGAGGATATCATCGGTCGGATTTATGAATATTTTTTAGGTCATTTCTTTAAAGACCGTGGACAAAAAGGAGGCGAATTTTATACGCCAACTTCAATTGTTCGCTTAATGGTTAATGTTTTAAAACCAAGTAATGGCAAAACAATTTATGATCCTTGTTGTGGAACCGGTGGCATTTTAGTACAATCAAAACGATATATTAAAGAACATCATGGTGATATTTCTAATATGATTGTTTATGGTCAAGAATATACTAATGTAACATGAAAATTAGCAAAATTAAATTTAGTTTTGAATGGTTTTCCATTATTTGATGCTTATGGTAAAGGAGTACTAGGAGAGAGCTCTGCCGATACTTTTACTAATGATTTACATAAAGATAAAAAGTTTGATTTTGTTATGGCAAATCCACCTTTTAATATTAAAAAATGAGGGCAAGAAGGATTATTAGATGATCCACGATGAAAATGAGGAGTACCACCATCAGGTAATGCTAATTATGCTTGATTATCACATATTATTTCTAAGTTAAATACTAATGGTCGAGCAGCTGTTATTTTAGCTAATGGTTCATTATCTTCTTCACAAAAAGATGAGTTGCAAATTAGAAAAAATTTAATTGCAACAAATAAAATTGATGCCATTGTTGAATTACCAGATAAATTATTTTATACAACTGGGATTCCAGCATGTGTTTGATTTTTTAATAACAATAAAAAAACTGGGCGAGTTTTAATGATTTCTGGTTCTTCAATTGAAGGACGAATGATTTCTAAAAAATTACGACAATTACAAGAGTCAGATATTAATAAAATTGTTAGTCTATTTGATCAACATGAAAATGGTGAAATAATTGATGAGATTGGTTTTGCTAAATCGATTACTAAAGCAGAATTAGAAGAAAATGATTATTCTTTTGTTCCAGGAAGATATGTTGGAACTAAAGAAGAAAAAATTGATAAAGAACAAGTTAAAAAAGAAATTAAAGAATTATCAAGTGAAATTTCAAATTTATTAAAAGAATTTAATGAGTTAGCCCCTAAAGTAGAAGAGGCAATTCAAAAAGCACTAGACTTCAAAGATGAAGAAGCCTAGTGCTTTTTTATTTTAGTAAAAAATTAATTAATTTAGTTCTTAACTTTTTAATTTTAATTAAGTTATTTTCTAAATCATATAATGTATTTGCTATGATTCTTGATTTCAAATTTGGTTTATTTAATTTAATTAATTCTAATGATGAGGTATTAATACCTTGCATTGTTGTTCCTGTTGCTAGGCATTCTTTTTGTTTTTTAAAATCATTAGATAACATGAATCCTAAAATATGATCATGATGCTTGGTTTTAAAATTAAAGAAACCAGTTGAAAAAACTTCTTTTGGTTTATCTTTGAAATAAAATATTTTATTTTCACCTGCAAGTTTAGAAAAAATAAAAGAATCTTTTCAAGGTGAAATATTAGCTCTAGAAGGATTTTTTTCAGATAGATTAATTATTTTTTCATAATCTATTTGCATTTCACCAACAGCATTTGTAGCAAAATAATTTATTTGATTTTCATATTTACTTATTAATATTTTTATTACTGAATTAAATGAAATTTGATTATTATTTGAATAATTATAAAGATTAATTAATAATTCAATTAATTTATTTTTGATATTTATTAACTTATTTTCAAGATTTTCTATAGGTTCAATAATTCCAATTAAGTTTTTCATATCACTTTGAACATTTTTTAAAGTGTCAATTCTAACACAGTTTGAATACTTTAAAAACAATTTTTCATTTCGTTCAATAATTCCAAT
>Ga0153928_1000500_pt1 | contig 19387 bp, 17 predicted proteins | sample TSNJ012MetaG_FD_106656 | JGI IMG/M metagenome (GOLD analysis project Ga0153928, IMG submission 106656) | Attine ant fungus gardens microbial communities from New Jersey, USA - TSNJ012 MetaG | ecosystem: Host-associated > Fungi > Mycelium > Unclassified | place: USA: New Jersey, Wharton State... | reverse complement strand
GGGTCTGATCAAAAAAATGCCCAGCCAAAGAAGGTATACGCTGACGGATAAAGGCCGCAGGATAACAGCCGCCCTTGATGCGGCTTCGGCCACTTCTGTCAACGAACTGCTGAAGCTTGCTGCGTAAATGATCTGCCGTTGCAAATAAATAAATATTTTCCGGTTCCCAGTAGTATAGGGGTGTTTTTTGTGTGCTCAAAATTGGCGGGCTGTAACTCCAATATGGGATCGGGACACTGAAAATCGTTGAAATAGCATAAAGTAAAAAAAATGGGGGCAACCACTGGTGCCAGGGCTATTACCGAGCGAAAAATAACTTGTTTTTTATTGATGTTATAGAGGATTAAATCACTAACCCTGATGGGCTGGGAATTTGCGGGACTATCCACATTCAATCCGTTTTCTGAAGAAAACGCATTTCAGGTGGATACAAAAGCCTGCTTTGGAAAGCAGGCTTTTGCCCGCAAATTTCCATCCCATCAGGGTTAGTATCTTGCGGCGAGTGCTCTGGTTTTGCAAATAACGCAGCACCTCGTCTTACACAGCGGCTGGGTGTTGGTAGGTTGTAAGTTTTATGTGAGTAGTCATTTGGCATAAGGTGAATTTTTCCGAAGGTTGAAGAAATGCCCTTTGACCGCGTCCGCCAGCCAAATACTATTCCTCCCCCACTAAACAGTAACGGTAAAAAAGACCTCTAATTCAGGTCTAATTATTTTGCAAAAAGCATATTTGTAACCAAAACAAATTTGTGTTATAATGTACGGAAATTGGGTGTCAGCAAAGCAGGCTGGCCAACTGGGAGGTTAATAAATGAGATGTCCATTTTGTAATCAGGATAATACGCGGGTGGTGGATTCAAGACCGGTAGAGGGCAGCAGTGCAATTCGCCGTCGCCGCATGTGTGATGAGTGTCAGAAGCGCTTTACCACATATGAGAAACTGGAGACAATTCCGCTGATCGTGATTAAAAAGGATCAGAACAGAGAACGGTATGACCGTTCGAAGATTGAAGCGGGTGTATTAAGGGCTTGCCATAAGCGCCCCATTTCTGCTGAGAAGGTAACTGCCTTAATTGATGCGGCGGAGACGGAAATCTTTAATCTGGAAGAAAAAGAGATACCCAGTACTGTAATCGGCGAGATTGTGATGAACAGGCTAAAAGATTTAGAAGCAGTTGCCTACGTCCGTTTTGCTTCAGTATATCGGGAGTTTAAGGATGTTAACACCTTCATGGATGAGCTCAAAAAGATACTGAAATAGATTGCCCTTTCAAGCATCATGTGATATAATTTCACAGAAAGTTCTTTGTGTTTAGTGCAGTAAAGAGATAAAGGACATTGGTGGAGTAAAGGGAGGAGTCATATTATGAAAAAATTAATGGTAAAGAAGTTTTTTGCAGTATCGCTCTCAGTTGTAATGGCAATGAGCATGTTAGCCGGATGCGGGTCGAAAGACAATGCAAAGGATGAAAATGCACAGGCAGATAACAGTGCTGCCGAAACAGAAGCGGCGGAAGATAAAGCTGCTGACGACGCTGCAGCGGACAGTGAAGCAGAAGACGGAACAGTTTATAAAATTGGTGTTCTCCAGTATGTTCAGCATGATGCGCTGGATGCGTCCAATGAAGGATTTTTTAAAGCATTAGATGATTTGGGTGTAAAATACGAAGCCGATCAGCAGAATGCGGCAGCAGAATCATCTGCCTGTCAGACAATTGCCCAGACATTAGTAGATAATAAAAGTGATTTGATTTTCGCAATTGCAACTCCGGCAGGACAATCCGTAGCCGGTATCACAAGTGAGATTCCGATTGTTCTAACAGCATGTACTGATCCGGCGAAATCCGGACTTTGCGAATCAAATGAAGCCCCCGGCACAAATGTAACAGGTACTTCTGACCTGACTCCGGTAAAAGAACAGATGGATCTTTTAAAACAGCTCCTTCCGGATGTGAAGAAGGTAGGTATTCTTTATTGTTCCGCGGAATCTAACTCAGAGATTCAGGTAGCGATGGCAAGAGAAGCACTGGATGCCCTTGGTATTGAGCATGAAGATTACATCGTATCCGCGTCCAATGAAATTCAGGCAGTAGTAGAATCTGCAGTAGGAAAAGTAGATGCATTATATGCACCAACCGATAACGTAATTGCAGCCGGTATGTCAACTGTTGGTATGATTGCTGCGGATAATAAGATTCCGGTAATCTGCGGTGAAGAGGGCATGACCAATGAAGGCGGTCTTGCAACCTATGGTATTAATTACTATGAATTGGGTTATAAAGCAGGCGAGATGGCGGCAAAGATTTTAACTGAAGGTGCGAATCCGGCGGATATGCCGATTGAATACCTGGCAGCTGAAGAATGTGAGCTAACGGTAAACGACGAAACGGCAGAAATCCTGGGTATTGACGTTTCCGGATTAAAAGCAGAGTAAAGATTACATTGATAAACTGAAGGCCAAGGGGATTCCGAAGGGGGAGTTTCCTTGGTATTTCTAAATTTAGGAGGAAAATAGCATGAGTGGCTTATTACTGTCCATGCAAGGTGCGGTTTCCCAAGGGGTTTTATGGGGAATCATGGTACTTGGAGTATATATCACATATCGGATTCTGGACATTGCCGATCTTACGGTAGATGGAAGTTTTGCCTTAGGCGGGTGTATCTGTGCAACACTGGTAGTCGGTGCCGGCTGGAACCCTATTCTGGCGCTGACAGCTTCGGCGGCAGCTGGACTTGTGGCCGGTGCAATAACTGGATTTTTACACACTGCATTTGAGATCCCGGCTATCTTATCGGGAATCTTGACCCAGATTGCACTATGGTCCATTAATTTAAGAATTATGGGTGGAAAAAGTAATATTCCGCTATTAAAATCCGATACTATTTTTTCCTGGATTGTAGATGTAACCGGACTTACCCAGTCCCAGGTCAGCATGCTGGTGGGGATTGTAATTGCGGCGCTGATGATTGCCCTCCTATATTGCTTTTTCGGCACCGAGCTGGGCGCAGCGCTGCGTGCAACAGGAGACAATGAAGATATGGCTCGTGCTCTGGGGGTGAATACCAAGAGCACAAAAATGCTGGCACTGATGCTTAGTAACGGACTGGTTGCTTTCTCTGGCGGACTGGTTTGCCAAAGTCAGAAATATGCCGACATTAATATGGGTACCGGTGCTATCGTTATTGGTCTTGCGGCGATTGTCATTGGTGGTGTGCTGATGGGCAGGCTGTGTGCCTTCGGCAGCAAGCTTGCTTCAGCTGTAGTAGGAGCGGTGGCCTATTTCCTGATTCGCGCCATTGTGCTGCGAATGGGTATGGATGCCAACGATATGAAACTGCTGTCGGCCATCATCGTAGCTTTTGCGCTGTGGATTCCGATAGCAATGAATAAGTGGAGAATCAAGCGTTCTTATATGGGAGGAGGCAACTAAATGCTTAAAATAACCAATGTTCACAAAACATTTAATAAAGGTACGATTAACGAGAAAAAAGCATTGTACGGTGTAGACCTTCATATTAAAGAAAGTGAATTTGTCACCGTTATCGGCGGAAATGGTGCCGGTAAATCCACCGTTTTAAATATGATAGCAGGAGTATATCCAATTGATGTGGGTAAAATTATCCTTAATGGTGAAGATATATCCCGTATGCCGGAGTATGCGCGAGCCAAATACCTGGGGCGTGTATTCCAGGATCCAATGAAGGGTACCGCCGCAGGGATGGAGATTGAAGAGAATCTTGCACTTGCTTATCGCCGCGGTAAAAAGCGTACTTTAAAATGGGCGATTTCAAAAGAAGAAAGGGTGAAGTATCGCGAGGAGCTGAAAAAACTGGATTTAGGTCTGGAAGACCGGCTTACTTCCAAAGTAGGATTGCTTTCCGGCGGGCAGCGCCAGGCGCTGACCCTCTTAATGGCAGCCCTGCAGAAGCCACAGTTACTGTTGCTGGATGAACATACAGCTGCATTGGATCCGAAGACAGCTGCAAAAGTGCTTGAATTGACAGAGACGATAATCACAGAGCATAATCTGACGGCACTTATGATCACGCATAATATGAAAGATGCGATTCGCCTCGGAAACCGGTTGATCATGATGCATGAGGGACAGATCATCTACGATGTGCAGGGAGAAGAGAAGAAGAATCTGCAGGTAAAGGATCTGTTGTCTAAGTTTGAACAGGCAAGCGGCGGAGAATTTGCCAATGATCGGATGATGTTGGCATAATGTGTTACAGTTCAGCCTTCGCCTGAACCGCAACCATAACGAATTTCAAAAGCATCTGATGTTGTGGCTCAACCGAAGGCTGAACTGCAACGCATGCTTATCAGGAGATAGATTATGAAAAAATTTGAAAAATCAACGAAACTGGATAACGTATTGTATGATGTCAGAGGACCGGTAGTAGATGAAGCAGTCCGAATGGAAGAACAGGGAATGAAGATTCTGAAGCTGAATATCGGAAATCCGGCCCCATTTGGTTTTGACGCACCGGAAGAAGTAATTCTGGATATGCGCCAATCGCTGCGGGACTGTCAGGGATATTCTGACTCCAGAGGTATCTTTGCAGCCAGAAAAGCAATCATGCAATACAGTCAAATCCGTAATATTCCCAATGTTGGGATGAATGATATCTACACCGGCAATGGTGTCAGTGAACTGATCACCCTATGTATGCAGGCACTTCTGAATGATGGGGATGAAATCCTGATTCCGGCACCAGATTATCCATTGTGGACAGCATCTGCGAACCTGGCAGGTGGAAAAGTAGTCCATTATATCTGCGATGAGCAGGCGGAATGGTATCCTGATATTGAAGATATGAGCAGTAAGATAACTGACCGCACCAAAGCGATTGTTGTTATTAATCCCAACAACCCAACGGGTGCACTGTATCCGAAAGAAATTCTGGAACAAATTGTTCAGTTAGCAAGAGAACACCAGCTGATTATCTTTTCCGATGAAATCTATGACCGTCTTGTAATGGATGGAGGGCAGCATATATCTATTGCCAGTCTTGCACCGGATTTGTTCTGTGTTACCTTCAGTGGGCTTTCCAAGTCCCATATGATTGCCGGATTCCGAGTCGGCTGGATGGTATTAAGCGGGGACAAATCAAGAGCAGAAGGGTACATCGAAGGAATTAATATGTTATCAAATATGCGTCTGTGCTCCAATGTTCCGGCGCAGGCAATTATCCAGACCGCACTTTGGGGTTATCAAAGCGTAAATGAATATGTAGCTCCGGGGGGGCGGATTCGGGAACAGCGTGATTATATCTGCGAAGCGCTTAATGATATCCCAGGCATTACTGCGGTAAAGCCCAAAGGGGCATTTTACATTTTCCCAAAGATTGATGTTAAGAAATTTAATATTGAGAATGATGAACAGTTTGCCTTGGATTTCCTAAAAGAAAAAAGAGTCCTGGTGATTCCGGGAAAAGGATTCAATTGGCATGAACCAGATCATTTCCGGGTGGTCTATCTGCCCAGGGTGGAGGTACTGGAAAAATGTGTAAGAAAATTAGGCGAGTTTCTGGATGGTTATCATCAATAACCCCGATCATCAGGGCTGTAACCAGGACTATTCTTCGATATGCTCCAGACCTTGAGCAAGGATGGTAGATACATGAGAATCCGCCAGCGAGTAATAGACAGTTTTTCCATCACGGCGAAACTTCACAAGTGCCATCTGCTTAAGGACTCGAAGCTGATGGGAGATGGCACTTTGAGTCATCGACAATACTTCAGCGATATCGCAGACACAAAGCTCACCGGCCGCAAGGGTATAGAGAATACGGATGCGGGTTGGATCTCCAAATACTTTAAATAAGTCGGCAAGTTTGTAAAGGGTTTCCTCTTTTGGGAGGATGCCCTTTTCGATATGTTCATGATGATGTGTTTCGTCACATATCTCAGTATTATTTTTATTCATGGTGAAATTCCTCCTTTGAAATGGGACTTTCTGATAGTGTATTATATCATGATCTGATACAATATCAGTTTAGCGGAAAATCCTGCAGTGGTCAATCTTTTTGCAAGATAAAGCGCATGATGTGGTTACGGTTCGGTTACTATTCACAGCCAGTAGCGTGTTACTGTCTACGGCCCATAGGACTGTGAATAGTAACTACGGTTCAGGTATATGAAGTTTTAAAAGTTGAGATATTTAATTTGTTGGTTGCCAGGACGCCGCTGTGTACGGGGACAGGTGCGGTGCTGTTTGCAAAACCAGAGCACTCACTGCAAGATACTAGCAGAAATAGAGTCCAAATCCCCGGGCTATCCACATTCAATCCGTTTTCTGGTGAAAACGCATTTCAGGTGGATACAAAAACTTGCTTGGGAAGCAAGTTTTTGCCGGGGATTTGGGCTCTATTTCTGTTAGTATCTTTAGCAGCTCATGCTATGGTTTTGCAAACAGCACCGCACCTGTCCCCGTACACAGCGGCTGGGTTTTGGCAGTGTATAAGTTGTGTGGGTACTTTAGTTGACATAGGGTATACCTATTTTTTGTATAAAATACGAATGGAGTTGAGGATACAAAGGAAAGCAACTCCAGTGTCGGCAAAGACTGCAAGCCACATCGAAGCAAAACCGCAAAGTCCTAAGATCATAATAATTATTTTAATGACTAATGCGAATACTACATTCTGCAGTGCCACCCGACTGGTAGTCTTAGCGATTGCAAAGGACTGCGGGATAGCTTCCATACTGGAAGTCATATATACCACATCAGCCGCTTCGATAGCAGCATCAGCACCACTTCCCATTGCCGCTCCGACATCGGCAGCAGCCAGAACGGGGGCGTCATTGATGCCATCACCAACGAACATAACGGCACCGTGTTTTTTTCGAATAGCTTTAAGTTTACTTACTTTATCTTCAGGCAGCAATTTTGCATGAACTTCCTGGATACCGGCAGCATCAGCGATTGCCTTAGCACTTTCTTCGCCGTCGCCAGTAAGCATTGCTGTTATAATGCCCGCTTCTTTCAATCGGGAAATAGCAGGAGCAGCATTGGACTTGATTGTATCCGATATAATCAAATGACCTTCGAATTTACCATTAACAGCAATCAATACTTCTGCACCAAAGGCAGTTTTGTGATAATCAGAAAAATCAATATGATATTTTTTCATCAATTGTTGATTACCACATAAAATCTCATCATTTGCGATTCTGGCATGAAGCCCGTGACCGGAGATTTCTTCCAGATTTTCGGGTGTACTAAGGAGAATCTGCTTATTCTTTGCAGCAGTTACAATACTGACTCCAATAGGATGGGTAGAATGCTGCTCAAGGCTGGCGGCAATTTGCAGCAACTGCTGATCATCCATACCGTTTACCGAAATGACTTGCTGCAGCACAAAGTTTCCTTCTGTTACGGTTCCGGTCTTATCCATTACTACGGCAGATACCTTTTGCAAAGCTTCCAAAGATACACCACCTTTAAACAAAATACCCTTCTTAGAGCCCGCACCAATACCACAGAAGAAAGCCAGAGGTACACTTAATACTAATGCACATGGACAGCTTATAACCAAAAAAGATAGAGCTGTATAAATCCATTGATGCCAATTACCGGTAAATAATGATGGTATGACAGCTGTAGTGACAGCAATAGCGACAACTACCGGGGTATAGATTCGGGCAAAGCGGGTGATAAAATGGTCGATTTTAGGTTTGCTGGCAGCTGCATTCTCGACAGAGTCCAAAATCCTTGTTACCATGGATTCTTCCAGCGGTTTTTCAACCTGCATGTTGAGCTGTCCCGATGTATTAACACAACCGGAGACGACTTTGTCACCGGCTTTTACGGATACCGGAACCGGTTCACCGGTTATGGCAGAAGTATCAATACGACTCTCCCCTGTCATGATCACACCATCCAAGGGAATCCGATCACCGGGTCTTACTAAAAGGATGTCACCCGGTTTGGCATCTGCAGCAGGAATAGCTTTTATTGCAGTACCATTAACCAAATTCACTACTTCCGGACGCATGTCAACGGCCTCCATAATCTGAGAACGACTTCGCTCCACCGCCTTTTCTTCAAAATACTCGCCGACACGAAAGAAGAGCATGACCCCGACTGCTTCCGAGTAATCCTTGATTGCAAATGCGCCAAGAGTAGCGATACTCATAAGGAAATTCTCGTCAAATATTTGTCCTTTGATTAAGTTCTTTAATGCAGTAAGAACAATTCCCCCCCCAAGCATTATGTAAGCAATGAGGTAAAGGGGCAGCGTAAAGTTGGCCCCAAAGCTCTGCGATTCCATAACCTTGCCAACTATTAAGAGAGCAGCACCGCCTAAGATAAATACCAGAGAAGGCTCTTTCTTCTTATCAGCAGCCCCCACAGCACTTTTATTACGAGAAGGCTGTGTATCCCTTAGTACAACTTTTACTTCCGGTTCAATTGATGCGCAGATACTTTGTATCTGTGGCAGTAAGCCATCGTAATTATCAGCGGCTAAGCGTAATTGCTTTGTTGCAAATGTAATTGTTGCAGATTCTACACCTGTCAATACCTTAATCTTGTTTTCCATTTTAGCAGCACAGTTTGCACATCCCAGGTTTTCTAAAATATACACCTTTTTTTCGGCAGCATTATTGTCATTCGCAGCTGAAGCATTCATATCCTGATGTACTGTGTGCAAATGGTCATGCCCACAGCCGCACTCGTCACTGTGAGCCTGCTGATGTTCATTATGCGGATGATTCTGCCCACAGCCGCACTCATTACCGGGCACATGTTGATGTACAGCGTGCGAGTGTTCTGATATGCACCCACACTCATCGGTTGGTGTGAAGAAGGGGTGATTTCTATATTCTTTCATAAAGTAGTCCTCCATAAAGATTAAACGACATATGAATAATTGTTCATATGTTAATTATATTATTGTTATATGCTGTTGTCAATATCTTTGTGCAAAATAATTTTTTTCCAACATGGATAATGCCGGGATTACATACAGATACTAGTGATAATAAATTCTTTCGATATAATTAAGAAAAACTTTTGTAAATGTTAGTGAAACAATCAAGAGTTATCTGATACTATTAAATTCAGATAAGAGCGTGGAGGAGGAATTATATTGAAGAAATCAAGAAGAAATAATCGAATAAAAAAACGCATCGCAACAGCCATGACATCTATAGCAATCGTATTAGCGGTATTACTGTTTACAGTAGTATGCCTGGAATTAATTATTCCCCGGATCGGACACGCGGGAAGCAAAAACCCAACCAATTCAGAAGTGGAAAATACAGTAGAGACCGGAACCAGCGAAGTAAACAGCAGGCAGATTGATATCACGATCAATGATATTAACAGCCCGGATGCACTGCTGATGAAAGCAGACAGCGGTGAAGTAATATCTGAAAACCGTGGAAATGAAAGAATCTATCCGGCATCCATGACAAAAATCATGACTGCAGTTCTGGCGATTGAAAAAACACCTGACCTGCAAAAAGAGATTGAGATCCCGGTTGAAATGTTTGACAGTCTCTACGCTGAAAATGCTTCCCGTGCTGGATTTGAACCCGGCGAATCAGCCACAGCAGAAGATTTAATATACGGTGTTATGCTGCCATCAGGAGCTGAATGCTGCCTGTCTCTGGCAAATGAAATTGCCGGCTCGGAAGAAGCCTTTGTAGATTTAATGAATGCAAAAGCACAGGCGATCGGCATGGAAAATACCCATTTCTGTAATTCGACCGGATTACATGAAGAAAACCACTATACAACTGCTGCAGATATGGCTACCCTGCTGCGTTATGCATTAAAAAGTGCAATGTTCCGCAATGTATTTACAAGCAGCCAACATACCACAGCAGCAACTGATCTGCATCCGGAGGGATTTACCTTTGACAGCACCTTATTTAAATACCTGGAGGATGCAACCGTTACAGGTGGTCAAGTGATTGGCGGGAAAACCGGATATACCCAGGAAGCCGGGCAATGTCTTGCCAGCCTTGCAACTATAGGTGGCGAAGAGTACATCCTGGTCACTGCCGGAGCATCGGGTGATCACATGACAGAGCAACTTCATATCGACGATGCAATCAAGGTTTTTGATCGTTTAGGAGAGGAATTAGGATGCTGAAACAGGCATCTTTTTTCTTTTGAAATTTAAAATAACTCTTGACAATTAGTCAGGTACCTGTATAATAATAGTAAGGTGCCTGATAATCAGGTACCGTACAAAAGGAGGAATTATAATGAGCGAATATGAAAAGAACTTAATGGAACAGTTTGTCCGTGCGGTTATGCTCTTATTTAGATATGAACATCACAGTGGGGGCAGGAGAGCGGGAAGATTCAGCGATACTTCCCGAGGACAGGGACGGGTATTGTCCGTTCTTATGTTAAAACCGGAGATCAGCCAGAAGGAACTGGCATATCTGCTGGATATGCGTAATCAGTCGTTAGGAGAACTATTGACAAAGCTGGAGCGAAACGGGTTAATTACCCGGTCACCCCTGGAAACCGATCGTCGGGTAATGAATATTAAGCTGACCCAGGAGGGACGTAAAGCAGCAGAAGCCGCCCAGGAGCAGCAGGATGCAACCTGTAAGCTGTTCGAATGTTTAAGTGAAGAAGAGCAGAAGACCCTGAATGAATTGCTTCAAAAGGTCATTCAGGAAATGGAACAGCAAATGGGTGTAGATTCCCGTATGTACAGACGTAACTTTGAAGAATTTAAATCCGGTCATTTCCGCGGCAGCTTCGATTTTAGAGCAGGCGGTATGGGTCCGGAGGGCTTTTTTAACCGATAGGAGGGTTTTGTATGTCGATGATGGTATTGTTTGGATATGGCGTATATTTACTTTGGAAAGATGTAAAGGCTTTTCTTAATCGAAAATTGCAGCATAAGGTAGAAGAAGTGGAAGTTCCCGCGTTTGAGTAGTAGGGAATTGGTTATTATTCACTCCGTGACCAGCAACACGTTTCGCGATATTGGAATTTTGAGTATTAATATTTAGAAAAATAATCATAAAACTGCAATTTGAGCTGAAGAGTCTGTTCCATCAGACTCTTCAGCTCATGTCTGAGGCGGTCTAAAAGTGGGAAATATATACATATTTGACAATCATATTTACCATAATTTAATATTTACAGGATTGTTTTAAAGATGTGATTAGTGTATAATAAACGAATATTTCTTGACACCATGTTGTATGTACACTGTGATTTGAACCGTAGCCGGAATCTGTTTGAGGGGACACTACCAAATCAGAAAGGGAGGAATTATATATGTCATTTAAGTTAAAGGTAACACCAGAGATGGAAGAGTTGACGAAGATCTGTGTTGAACAAAGTAAGATGGATGTTTCGTTATATGGAAAATACGATGTGAAGCGTGGACTTCGTGATATTAATGGAAAGGGAGTTTTAGCAGGTCTTACCCAGATTTCCAATATTGTTTCATTTAAAAATGTTGATGGAGAAGAACAACCCTGCGAGGGAGAGCTGTACTACCGCGGTGTTAATGTGGAGGATCTGACGCAGGGATTCCTGAAGGAGAATCGTCAGGGATTTGAAGAAACAGCATACCTGTTGCTGTATGGAACGTTACCAACCGAAGAGCAGTTGAAAAATTTCAAAAAAATTCTGGCTAACCAGCGTTCTCTGCCAACCAATTTTGTCAGAGACGTCATTATGAAAGCACCCAGCAAAGATATGATGAATACACTGTCCAGAAGCGTGCTGACACTGTATGCATATGACAATAATGCAGAAGATATTTCCCTGCCAAATGTAATGCGTCAGTGCCTGACCCTGATCAGTGTGTTCCCGATGCTGTCCGTATACGGATATCAGGCATACAACCATTATATTAAAGGAAAGAGTCTATACATACATAATCCGCTGCCGGAACTTTCTACCGCCGAGAATATCTTGCGTATGCTGCGTCCGGATAAGCAGTACACCGCATTCGAAGCGCAGATCCTGGATCTGGCGTTAGTTCTTCATATGGAACATGGCGGAGGGAATAACTCCACCTTTACCACCCATGTCGTTTCTTCATCCGGAACAGATACATATGCAGCGATTGCAGCCGCGCTGGGATCTTTAAAGGGACCAAAGCATGGTGGTGCGAATATAAAAGTAGTGAAAATGTTTGAAGATATGAAGCGTACACTAAAAGGAAAGATAACAGAAGAAACAGTGGAAGACTACTTAAGAAAACTGCTTCACAAAGAAGTGTTTGACAAACGAGGCCTGATCTATGGTATGGGTCATGCTGTGTACTCCATGTCCGATCCTCGTGCTACCATCTTCAAGCGTTTTGTAGAGCAGCTGGCATATGAAAAGGGCAGAGAAAAGGATTATAAGCTGTATTCCATGATTGAAGAACTTGCACCGAAGATTATCGGTGAAGAACGCCATATTTACAAAGGGGTCAGCGCTAATGTAGATTTCTACAGCGGATTTGTGTACAGCATGCTGGATCTGCCGCTTGAATTGTACACCCCGATGTTTGCCATCGCCCGTATTGTGGGATGGAGCGCACATCGTATGGAAGAACTGATCAATACTGATAAGATCATTCGTCCAGGTTATAAAAACGTAAAAGCAACGGAAACTTATGTTGCATTAAGTGATCGTTAGCAGTATGATAGAGGTGTTGCATTAATGACAGATTATTAACGGATAAGAGGCTAACAATGAACACCCTTCAGAAAAAAACTAAAATTTTAGCGAGTGCAGGATTGTTGGGAACCGCAGTAATATGGGGATTTGCTTTTGTTGTAGTAAAGAATTCTCTGGATGCGGTTTCACCAATCTATATGCTCGCTTTTCGTTTTTCTATAGCAACCATCGTTCTGGCCGCTATATTTGCAAAGCGGCTGAAGAATCTGAACAGGACCCTGATAAGAGAAGGACTGGTACTGGGAACACTGCTGTTTATCAGCTATCTGGTCCAGACCAATGGATGCAGATACACCACCGCCGGTAAGAATGCATTTCTGACTACTGTTTATGTAGTGCTGGTACCGTTTTTACATTGGGTGATCAACCGGAAAAAACCGAATGGATATTGTATTGTCGCGGCATTCGTGGCCATCACAGGAATTGGATTTTTATCCTTGCAGGGAGATTTAAGCGTAAATATCGGTGATGCATTATCCCTGGCATGTGGTCTGGGATTTGCGCTCCATATGATTTATATAGACCGTTTTACCAACTATCATGACCCGGTGCTGCTAGCAATATTGCAGTTGTTTTTTGCCGCAATATTTTCTTGGATTACCGCATTGCTTGGCGGCAGTGGGTTTCTCCAGACAGCATTTTCTCCTTCAGTGGTTATCGCGATGTTGTATCTTGGCGTGTTCAGTTCAGCACTTGGATTTTTACTCCAGACAGTTGGACAGAAATACACGTCCCCCAGTACCACCTCCCTATTACTTTCTTTTGAGGCTGTTTTCGGGGTAGTATTCTCAATTATCTTTTTGAAAGAACAGCTAACCGGTCGAATGGTTGCCGGATGCACATTGATTTTCAGCGCAATTATAATAGCAGAAACCCAATTAGATTTTCTGCCCATGAAAAAAAAGGAGCAAGTATAGATGTTTGATCGTTTTTTCCCCGATGAGTGGCAGGACTCTACCTATGAAATAGATTTTGAAACCCTGTATGAGGAAGGATACCGAGGACTGATCTTTGATATTGATAATACCCTGGTACCTCATGACGCACCGGCTGATGAACGGTCCATGCAGCTGTTTTCCCGCTTAAAGAAGCTGGGATTTGCCTGCTGCCTGCTATCTAATAATCAACTGGAACGGGTATCCACTTTTAACGAAAAGGTGGATGTAAGGTTCATCGAAGATGCCCATAAGCCGGCGATTCGAAACTACGTAAAAGCAATGGAAGTAATGGGAACGGACAAAAGGAATACCATATTTATCGGTGACCAGCTTTTTACTGATGTGTGGGGAGCAAAAAGAGCAGGCATCCGCAATATCCTGGTCAAACCTATTCATCCCAGGGAAGAGTTCCAGATTGTCTTAAAGCGCTATCTGGAGAAAATAGTGCTCTTTTTCTACCGACGTCGAAGAGGTGTATGATGAAGCATATTGTGTTAATTGGATTTATGGGAGCCGGGAAGACCAGCGTAGGTAAAAGCCTTGCTCATGAACTGGAGATTCCATTTGTGGATATGGATGATGAAATTGTGAAAAAAACGGGGATGTCAATTACCGAAATCTTTGCTGAATATGGTGAGCCGTACTTTCGGGAAATAGAGACGAATGTATTGGGAGAACTACTTGATTTAGAAGAGCGTCATGTTATCTCAGCGGGGGGGGGTGTTCCCATGCAGGAAGTCAATCGGCCGCTTCTCAGGCAAGCCGGTGTTGTGATATATCTGAAAGCGGATACGCAGGTTCTGGTAAAGCGTCTGCAAGGTGATACTACCAGGCCGATTTTGCATGGTGGTGATTTACGGGAAAAAATCACGACTTTACAGACCAGCAGAGCGCCGGTATATGAGAAAGTTTGTGATTTTCAGGTGGTTACAGATGAGAAGTCTTTGGCTGAGATTGTTAATGAGGTTGGTAGATTGGCGGAGGGGTGAAATGTTTTAAGATGTGGGCAAGCTGGACACCGCTGCGGGATTTTACATACCATTTTAAATTGTGAAACTAAATATTAATCCCTCTTTATTAAATAATACAAAAAATCAGTTGAAAAATAGTGGTATATATTATAAAATATAGCGTAGTGAAGTAATATGCGTATGTATGCATATAATTTAAGGAGGAATATCAACATGATATCAGCAGGAGATTTTAAGAACGGTATTACCCTCGAGATTGATGGTAATATTGTTCAGATTATTGAGTTCCAGCACGTGAAGCCGGGAAAAGGTGCAGCGTTTGTTAGAACCAAATTAAAGAACATTATCAGCGGTGGTGTAGTAGAAAAAACATTTCGCCCAACTGAAAAATTTCCCCAAGCTCGTATCGAACGTATAGATATGCAGTACCTGTATAATGATGGTGATTTATATAATTTCATGAATATGGAAACTTATGACCAGATTGCATTGAATGCTGAGGCTATAGGCGACTCACTGAAGTTTGTCAAAGAGAATGAAATGGTAAAAATCTGTTCTCATAACGGAAAGGTGTTTGCAGTAGAGCCGCCACTATTCGTAGAACTTCAGATTACCGATACAGAGCCAGGATTCAAAGGAGATACCGCGCAGGGTGCGACTAAGCCGGCCGTTGTTGAAACCGGAGCAACTGTTTATGTACCGCTGTTTGTGGATCAGAGTGATACAATCAAAATCGATACAAGAAGCGGAGAATATCTATCTCGAGTATAAATTAAAGTTCGATTATTCCCGCGAGCAATGAGCCAAGCTCGGAAATGCCTGCATTTCTGAATTTGGCGAATGCCGGGAGAGTCAAATGTCCTGCAGTTTGCGGGTATTTGACTAAATGCAGAAATTGTCAAATGGATAACCGAGACATTCATGTGACATAAATGTAGAATATCTTATTTCTTATGCACGTTCGTGCAGTTTTCCAAAGGATTTTATGAATATGCATTTGTACCATGTACCTTCACTTTGTTGATGGCTTTTTTGCATCAACACAATTACAATGCAGATTGTAGGTATCTGCAAATACTAAAAGAAAGGGTGATTTTTTTGAATTACGAAGCATTTAAGCAGGCAGTAACAGAACAAATTGAACAGCAGTTAGGAGGTGAGGTATGGGTGGAAATTCATGAGATACCTAAGAACAACGGTCTGATGAGAGAAGGCATGATTATTCGCAGTCACCAAAAAAATATTTCACCGACTTTCTATCTGAAAGAGTATTTTCAGGTGTATGAAAGCGGAAGACCGCTTTCCGAAATTGTCAGCTTGATGGCAGAGGAATACCAAAACAGCGATCTGAAAAACTGGAAAACGGAATTTTTCTCCGAATTTGAGATGGCCTGCCAGCATGTCTGCTACAAGATTGTGAACTATGAAGAGAACAAAAAGCAGTTGAAAGAGATACCCTATGTGCAGTTTTTGGATTTTGCGATTGTATTTTATTACAAGGTGGATCAGGAAATCAACGGTGGAGCTACTATCTTGATCCAGAATAAGCATCGGGAAAGCTGGGGGATTACAGTAGATGAATTATACCGGCTGGCGAAAGAGAACACGATCAGAAAACTGCCGGCTGCTTTTATGCCAATGCTGGAAGTTATCCGGGATATTGCGGATACAGAAGGTCTGCCATCTTGCTTTGAAGAAGAAGGAGAAGATGGAGATGATTTGATGTATGTTCTCACTAATCAGGAGAAATATCTGGGGGCAGGCTGCATCCTATACCCTGACTTGCTTAAAAACATAGCCGATAAGTTAAAGTCAAATCTTTTTATCTTGCCAAGCAGTATTCACGAATGCATCATCATGCCCGACTCTGGGAAATTTACCACCAAAATGCTTGAAGAGCTGGTTACTGATATGAATGAACATTTTCTACATAAGGAAGAAGTGTTGTCAAATAAAATATACTACTATAATACAGAAGAGGAGATGATTAAATTTATTTAGAAGGAGCCTTAAAAGTTTGTCAAAAAAATATCAAAAGGTATTGACAGATATTTAACAATGTAGTACTATGAAATTGTTAAAAGTTTATCAAACCCATTACTAAACTTTTTACATTTCATTTTTTTAAGGAGGTATTGAAAATGGCAAAAAAGGACGATGCGGCAAAAGCACCAGAATTAGTTGACAGTATGGAAGCATTACATAAGAAATTAACTGTGATGCGTGAAGCGCAGAAAAAATTTGCTTCCTACTCACAGGAACAGGTGGATAAGATCTTCTTTGAAGCAGCGATGGCTGCTAACCAGCAAAGAATCCCGTTAGCAAAGCAAACAGTTACAGAGACCGGGATGGGTGTAGTAGAAGATAAGGTCATTAAGAATCATTATGCGGCAGAATACATCTATAATGCGTATAAGGATGTTAAGACATGTGGAGTCATTGAAGAAGATGATATATTCGGTATTATGAAGATAGCTGAGCCACTGGGGGTAATTGCGGCGGTAATCCCCACCACAAACCCAACCTCAACTGCCATTTTCAAAATCCTGCTATGCCTGAAGACAAGGAATGCGATTATTATCAGTCCTCATCCCCGTGCTAAGGCAGCTACAGTTGCAGCAGCAAAGATTGTATTGGATGCGGCGGTAGCAGCAGGTGCACCACAAGAAATTGTTGGCTGGATTGACATGCCTTCACTGGAATTGACTAATGAAGTAATGAAAGAAGCTGACTGTATACTGGCAACGGGCGGACCAGGCATGGTAAAAGCAGCATACTCTTCAGGAAAACCGGCGATTGGTGTGGGTGCCGGCAATACACCGGTTATCATCGATGAAACAGCTGATGTTAAGATGGCAGTTAACTCCATTATCCATTCTAAGACATTTGATAATGGTATGATTTGTGCATCTGAACAATCTGTTACTGTAGTTGGTGATCTATATGATGCAGTTAAGAACGAATTTGCTGACCGGGGATGTTATTTTCTGAAAGGCGAGGAGTTAGATAAAGTACGTAAAACTATCGTAATTGATGGTGCATTAAACGCAAAAATCGTTGGCCAGTCCGCGTATACTATTGCAAAGATGGCTGACATAGCAGTGCCCCAAAGTGTTAAAATTTTAATTGGTGAGGTTACATCAGTAGAGATTAGTGAACCATTTGCCCATGAAAAATTATCTCCCGTATTGGCTATGTATAAAGCCAAAGATTTTAAAGAGGCAATTGGCAAGGCTGAGCGCCTGGTTGAGGACGGCGGCATTGGCCACACAGCATCATTGTATGTTAATCCTTCAGAAAATGCAAAAATCAATGAATTCTCTCATGCACTAAAAGCTTGCCGTCTTTTGGTGAACACACCTTCTTCTCAGGGTGGAATCGGTGATTTATATAACTTCAAGCTGGCACCTTCTTTGACCTTGGGATGTGGTTCATGGAGTGGTAACTCTGTTTCCGGTAATGTTGGTGTTAAGGAATTACTGAATATTAAGACTGTTGCGAAAAGGAGAGAGAATATGCTGTGGTTTAGAACTCCGGATAAAGTTTACTTTAAAAAGGGCAGTATGCCAATTGCTCTTGCAGAGCTGGGTAACGAGCTGAATAAGAAGAAAGCATTTATCGTAACCGATACATTCTTATACAAAAACGGATATACCAAACCAGTGGAAGAAAAACTGGACGCAATGGACATACAGCACACCTGCTTTTATGAAGTAGAGCCGGATCCAACACTGGCATGTGCACGAGAAGGAGCAAAGGCGATGACTGCTTTTGAACCAGATGTTATCATTGCCCTTGGTGGGGGTTCCGCGATGGATGCAGCGAAGATTATGTGGGTGCTTTATGAATATCCGGAAGTAGACTTTAAGCGGATGGCAACAGATTTTATGGATATCCGTAAGCGTGTGTACCGCTTCCCGGCGATGGGCCAGAAAGCATATTTTATTGCTATTCCTACATCTGCGGGAACTGGTTCTGAGGTAACTCCTTTTGCGGTTATTACCGACGAAAGCACAGGAATTAAGTATCCACTGGCTGATTATGAACTGATGCCGGATATGGCGATTGTTGATGCTGATAATATGATGAATCAGCCCAAAGGATTGACCAGTGCATCTGGAATTGATGTTATGACCCATGCAATTGAAGCATATGTATCCATCATGGCTACTGATTATACAGATGGTCTTGCGTTAAAAGCAGTTAAGAATGTATTCCGGTACCTGCCGGCAGCGTATGAAAATGGTGCAAATGATCCGTTTGCCAGAGAAAAGATGGCAAATGCGGCATGTATGGCTGGCATGGCTTTTGCTAATGCGTTCCTGGGAATCAACCATTCCATGGCTCATAAGTTGGGAGCATTCCATCATTTTCCACATGGTGTTGCTAACGCATTATTGCTGACCAGAGTGATTCGTTTTAATGCAGCAGATGTTCCGACAAAAATGGGAACATTCTCCCAGTATCAGTATCCACATGCCAAAGAGCGTTATGTGGAAGTAGCTAACTTTGCCGGGATTGCTGGCAAAGATGACAATGATACGTTAGAAAAGTTCATTCAGGCATTGGAGAAACTGATTGATACCATTGGTATTAAAAAGTCCATTCGGGAATACGGCATTAAAGAGGAAGACTTCCTGGCAACACTGGATGAAATGGCAGAGCGTGCGTTCGACGACCAGTGTACCGGAGCTAATCCAAGATATCCGTTGATGGCTGAAATCAAGGAAATCTATTTAAGTGCATATTACGGGAAATAAAGCTCTGTAAATGATTAGACCAGGTATGCTATATACCTGGTCTAATCATTTACAGGT
>Ga0153928_1000498_pt1 | contig 19408 bp, 18 predicted proteins | sample TSNJ012MetaG_FD_106656 | JGI IMG/M metagenome (GOLD analysis project Ga0153928, IMG submission 106656) | Attine ant fungus gardens microbial communities from New Jersey, USA - TSNJ012 MetaG | ecosystem: Host-associated > Fungi > Mycelium > Unclassified | place: USA: New Jersey, Wharton State... | reverse complement strand
TTTGTCATCTGGTATACCGAAAAAATTGCTTGTACCTATGGAAAAAATGGTCTTCGCATCGTCTCTGTCTATGGCGGTTCTTTTGTTTGTGTTAATAGGGATTTTTCAAACGTCAATCTTAATGCTTATTAATGATTACCTTAATTAAAATTAAGAGATAAAGGTGGGCACTGTAAGGGGCGTCTCCTATACTTAGGCTGTAGAACAAACAAAAACCTAAGGAGGGGGATTAGTAATGAATGAAACCATGCTTGCAATACTAGGATTTGTAACCATCATTATGATCATTGTTTTGTTGTTGAAAAACGTAACTGTTCCATCGATTGCCTTCATTGGCGTATCTTCGGTAACCGCTTTGATTTTAGTGCTTACCGGAACCTTTACCATCGGTGAGATCGGGGACTTTATCGGGGCGGGGGTAAAAGGAGTCCATTCTACGGCTTCGTTGTTTATCTTCTCTGTGCTTTTCTTCGGAATCATGACAGATGTAGGGATGTTTGACCGGATTATTGATGCGTTGATGAAAAAAGTAGGAAGCAATGTAGTGGGAGTTGCGATGATGAGCTGTGTTATTGCCATTATAGGTCATCTGGATGGAGGCGGAGCTTCTACGTTCCTGATTACCATTCCGGCAATGCTGCCTGTGTATAAGAGGCTGAAGATGCGGCCGACCACGCTGCTTCTGATCTGCGTAACCGCTATGGGTGTTATGAATCTTCTGCCGTGGGGCGGTCCGACGATGAGAGCTGCTTCTGTGCTGGAGATAGATGCCAACGTACTTTGGATGAAGTTGTTGCCTATGCAGATTGTAGGCATTGGCATTGCGCTGGTAACCGCGTTTGTATGGGGCAATATTGAGAAAAGACGTGGAGCCGGCATCAATAGTACACTTCAGATTGAAGATACGGAGATTACGGAAGAAACGATTGATGAAGAATTAAAAAAGGAACTTGCACGGCCGAGATTATTCTGGTTCAATATTTTTTTAACGCTGGTTATTATTCTTGCTTTGGTATTCTTAGATGTTCCGTCTTATTTTAGCTTTATGATTGGTTGTGTGACTGCTCTCTTGGTTAACTATCCCGGTGCCAAGCTGCAGGGTAAGATTATCAAGTCCCATGCAGGTCCGGCAATGATGATGGCATCTACGATTCTGGCGGCAGGTGTGTTCCTGGGAGTTCTGGAAGACAGTGAAATTATGACGCACATGGCGAATGTATTGGCGAATTTCATACCACAGAGCATGGGACGTTTCCTGCCTATCATCATTGGTATTCTCTCTGTACCGCTGACGATGATGTTCTGTACGGATTCCTATTTCTTCGGATTGCTGCCGGTTCTGATCGGTGTAGGCAATGCCTTTGGCGTCGATCCGGTACATACGGCAATTGCCATGGTAGTATGCCGAAACTGTGCAACTTTTATCAGTCCGGTAGTTCCGGCGACGTTCTTAGGTATAGGTCTGGCAGGTGTAGAAATCAAAGACCATATCAAAACCTGTTTTCTCTGGATTTGGGGTGTCAGCGCTGTCTGTTTGGTATCCGGACTTGTGCTGGGAGTCATAACTTTTTAAGAGAATAGAGAATTATCTTTGCGCTTATTCAGGGTTGCCGGGCCGGTACCCTGAATAAGCTTTTTTTGTATCGGTCGTTGTGATCACCCTGCTGATTTCCGGCCCCCTTACGGGCGGCCGGGGTGAAGCAGAGGAGTATGTAAGAAAAGATCTCAACCGGGTTTGAAATCATAATTTTCAGCCCGGATTTTTTTGTTGGTTATTCGCGACCCGGCGCCGTAAACACGCGCAAACACGGGTATTTCGGCCCGCCCCCTTAAATAAGGGTTACGAAATAAGGGTACCCCACAAATTAACGGATTGCAGATTCAGGTAAAATTCAGCAATATAATTATGTAAGCGTCAGGAGGGATGGTATGAAATGGCTTAGCCAATTAAAACGCACGGTCAAATCTGAAGCTCAGGCGGAACCTACACTGCAAACCACTCGAGAGGTATTGAGTGCCGCGGACGGTCAGGCTGTGTCCGGGCTTTCTCCGCGGGAGGCCGAGGTATTCCGGCGTCTTCTTGACGGCGCGAAAATGAAGGACATCGCCACCGAGCTGGGCGTGATGACGTCTACCGTCAACGGCTATTGCAGGCAGGTCTATAGGAAGTTGGGCGTTAACAGCAAGGCGCAGCTGATTATACGATATTCGGAGTATCGGAAGTAAAGGGGGATGATGGAAATTGGCCTGGATTCAGAGATTATTTTCAGGAAAGGGTGCCGGACCGCCGCACATAAGCGAAAACAACACGGCTGTTGAAAAGGCTCGCAGGATAGCCACTCTCTCCGACGAAGAACAGGCCGCTTACAAGTGGCTGTTCGAGGGCTATAGCGAGGCGTGGACGACCGAGACGCTTGGTTATGAAAAGCGGGACGCGAAAAAGCTGTATACCGGTATTTACCAAAAGCTCGGCGTCGGAAGCTCGCGGGAGATCGTCCACTACTATGCTCCGCGTGAGGTGTAGTTTAGCAAACCACCCGGTGCGAATGAGGAGGATAGGGGAAAAGGAGGTATGCTTAAATGACACTAAATAAACAAAAAGTATTGGCCGACGCACAGGGGGCGCTGAACAGTCCGGATCAGCCGTGGGAGGTCACGGTACAGGGCGATTCGATAGTCGCCCGCTTTAAGTGGATGGACGCGACGTTTTTCGCGCCGCAGGAGGTAAACGAGGAAACAAGGCAGTTCACCTTCACCGTTACCCTAAGCGATAAAGGCACATGGAAAGAAACCGACAAGACTGAAAACAAGTCCTCCGGTGTTAAAATGAGCGGCGGCAAGCTCAGTATCGGCGGCTCGAAACAATCGTTTATGGGCAAGACCAATCAAAAATCCTTTTCGTTCGGAACAGGGGTAAACAACCAGACCGGGCAGGCCGGACTTATCGGCTTTAAGTTTGACACATCGCTGGTAAAGCAGCCGATCCGCGACTATCTGACGTGTTGCGGCTGGAAAAAGGGCGGTTTGTTCGGGTAAACCACGCGGTAAAATTAAAATTAGAAAGGTAGGTCATTATATGGCAAGATTCTGTGCAAACTGCGGCGCGCAAATTACGGAGGGAAAAAAATTCTGCGCAGGCTGCGGGAAAAATATTGAAGAACTGCAGCCCGCCCAACAAACGCAAACGGTTCAGCAACCCTATCAGCCTGTGCAGCAACAGACAGAGCCGGCGGGGCAGCAGCAATATCAGCAGCCATACACCGCCGCGCCCGCTAAGAAAAAACGAAAAGTCCCGCTGCCTGTGATAATACTTCTCAGCTTCGCGGCTGTCGTCTGTGTGATTATCGCGGTGGCGCTGCTGGTGACGGATAACACGGCGAAACAGGATTTCATCAAGATCGGCAAGGACGAGGTTCCATCCGTGAAACTTATCCTCGGAGAGGAGCGGAAAGTCACCGGCGTGACCAGTTCCACCGAGAACGGGGTCGCAAAAAAGGTCATTGAATACAGTGTGGCGAAAGATCAAAACAGCGAAATGCTCAAATACGCGCAAGCCCTGTACGACGACTACGGATTTGTCAATATAAACGACAACGACTTCACGGGGCCGACAGGCACGGATTTTGAGTTTGCCAAAGAATCCGTGGAAAAGGGCTGTGTAGTCATCGTGCGGATTGACTACGACCTGAATGGATATACCGTAACACTCGTACAGGGGGAGGGTACGATTACCAATAACGGTAACAGTGATACGCCTAATCCCACGCCGACAGGCGAAGACGTCACGACCGTTCCAACCGATACGCCGGTAACCGAAACACCTGTTGCCGAAACGTCGGCCGGTGGCGCGGAACGTGTCACCGACGACATCCTGGAATTATTCAGCAGCGGCACATATCATATAGAGATGATAGAACCCGACAGCGGAGTTGAAATGGTTGTATACATCAAGGACGGCATGACAGCCATGTTGTTTGAAGCGGACGGTATATCTTACCACATTGTCAGCAGGGATAATAAGACTTATATGATCGTGTATGATCTGGAAACTATATTGGTCAGTGATTATGTTGAAGATACCAATGTTCTGAATGCAAACGAAATTGACAGCCTTACATACGTCACGGGAGGCTCGGATGAGTTCATGGGAAGGACATACAGGTTTGACGAATACAGCACTCCGTCGGGCGAGAGGGCACAATATTTTATGGATGGCGGTACGTTGAAGGGCATACGCTCGATTGATACGTATGGCAGTATCACTGAAATGGAAGTAAGTGCCTTTGACGATGACGTACCGGCCGATATTTTTGATATTCCTGATTTCCCACTTTACGACCTTTTAGGAAATCCGATAGAATAGCAATCTCCGCCGGACGTGCTGTACTGTACTATCACAGAGGGAATATTGTGTTTAACACGGAGCGTATTACGGAGGCTTGGCCAATTGTTTATGGAGGTGGAAAATGGCTACATATAAAACCCCCTGCATCCATTGTGGGTCAATGATTGAGGGCGATGTACGGCACTGCCCGGCCTGCGGCAGCGGAAGCCCGTTCGGGCTTCGTTGCCCGGCGTGCCTGCGCGAGATATTCAAAGGCCAGAAGGTCTGCTCCGGCTGCGGACGGCCGCTAACCGTAACCTGCCCCATCTGCAGGCAGCAAACCTTTGTAGACGAACGGTGTGAGAGATGCGGCGCGGGGCTGATGATACGCTGTACCAATCTACGCTGCGGGGAATTACAGTTTTTTGAAAATATCAGGTGTACCTCCTGCGGCAAAAAAATAAATAAAAAGTGAGATGGGTTATTTATGTTAAAATCATTCACACGTAATTATGAGAATAATTCCACTGAAGCAGGGTTTCAGTTCACATTTTACTGCGATAACTGCCATGACGGGTACAAATCAAGCTTCATCGAAAGCAGCACCTACAAGAAAAAAGGTCTGCTACGTGGTCTGGGTCAGGGCGCAAGCATCGCGGGCAGCTTATTGGGTGGCAAGGTTGGCAATCTGGGATATAACGCGGACAGGGCTAGCAATGTGCTGTCCGAGCGGTTCGATGGCAGATCCCCCGAATGGCTGAAGGAACATGAGCAGGCCTTCGAGCACTGCCAGAACGAGGCAAAACAGCACTTTCACCGCTGTCCGAACTGCAACAAATATGTCTGCGGCCACTGCTTCAACGAGGATGAGGGGATGTGCGTATCCTGTGCGCCGCGTCAGGAGGTTTATGTGGCGAGAGCGCGGGCCGACGCCATGAGGCGCAATATCGACCAGGCCGGACAGTCCGCTACGGTATGGCAGGGCGCGATCGAGAGCAGGACCACCATCTGCCCGGAATGCGGAAAACCGGCCGGTATGGGCAGATTCTGCAACAACTGCGGTGGGAGCATGGAACTGAAAGAATGCCCCAAGTGCGGGGCAAAGAATGCTCAAACCGTGCGCTTCTGCAACAACTGCGGCCAAAATCTGGCAGCCCCTTCTGCCGCGAGCGGAAAATGCCCCTCCTGCGGATATGATAACCCACCCGGCATCAGGTTCTGCGGCGGTTGTGGCGCGCCCATGCAGGCGTAATCGCATGAGGGAGAGGTTGAGCAAGGGGGGAGGAACGCCATGCCGCTTACATATAAAGGACAAGTGGCGTCGGCCGAGGTTAACGGCAAGTTTAAGCTGACCGTGGAGTGTGACGGCGTAGCCATGACAGCGCCGCTTGACGCGTATTTTATACCGTTTGCCGACATCACGGATTTTGAGATAAAGGATAACACAATACATATCAAAACGGGAGCGGACAGCTTCGCTATCGCAAGGCTGGGCAGCCTGACTGACGCATTTTTCGATGAGATGTACGCCGCATATAACGCGAAGGTCCGCGCGTCTATGTTCGTGCAGGGTTCCTCGCTATTTAAGACGCGGGGCGAATATCAATATGACGAGAATGACACGGCCGCGCCGCTGGGCTGCCTGTATGATATCGCGCCGTCCTTTGCAGCGGCTGTGGAAGACAGAATTGCCGTCAGCCGGGTGGCGGACGAATACCTCGCGCTCAAGGAAATCTGCGGCTTCATGCGTATTTGTGTGGGTATGAAATCCGGTCTTGCCGGTGAGGACAGCGAAAACATCCTATGGCTGATCGCGCCCGGCCAAAAGCACGGTACGGCGGCCGTGGAGCTGGTGACCTCGGAGGAGACGGCTGCCGCTACTTTCATTTACCATGGTTTCTCGGATTGGGACACTTTCCGCCGCAGTCTCAACCAGGCGATGGAAGCGATTGGCTTCAGGCGCGAGGTAATCCGCCTGACAGATGACGAACTGACAAGACCTGATTGCGCGGATATGGCGATGGCCGTACGCCGCAACGGAGCGCTGCGGTTTATACGTTCTCATTTTGCGGGCCGCGTGATCCATTCCTCACCAGAGCACTGGAAGCGGGAACTGTTTGCATATCTGGCGGAAGAACGAGGTGAACGCATAAGACGGGACGAAAACTAAGTTTTTTATTCCATAAAAGGAGGATTTTTCTTTGAAGCGGCAGGCGGAGACGGGAGAACACGATAGGAGGACTGCAGGGTCCTGAGGGGATGTGCTTTGTATGAAACATATAATAAGATTTTTTATAGTTACCATACTGGTTTTGCTGGCTATTCCACAGTTAATTGCCCGCGCGGACGCGGGGCCGAAGCCGTACATAACGGTATATTGCCACAACCTGCCGGAGGGCGTGAGTGAGATCTACCTGGATCTGCTGATTGACGAACCGCCGCTTGAGGAAGGTTATGGCTTCCGCTTCGGCAGTATGGATCAGAATTACGATCCCGGCGATTACTACGACGGCGAGTTGCTTGACATACTCAGGAATTACAACGTGGGCGGCTGGAGGCCGGCGCTGGTGACCGGTACGAGCTTGCCTCTCTGGGCCGAGCTGCGCCATGTTGTGAAAAACGGCGAAGCGGCCTCAGGGTTCGAATACTTTGGCGTACCCGACCGGTTTAAGGTAATCGTCGTCACAGAGAACGGTGACGTGGCTGTGTCAAACGTAATTGAGCGGAAGGCTTTCGGCTGCGTAGTCGACTTCGACTATGCGGATCAAAGCGTAGCCAGTACCGATCTGGAAGCGCCGGACTACCCGGATGATGACCGGAGATACGGCGAGGCCGCCGCTTCCGAGCGAAACCCAGTCTTGCATACTATTATACAGCTTGCCTTTACGTTGAGCTCCACGTATATCATTGAGGGAATTGTACTGCTGCTGTTCCGGTTCAGCCTGAGGCGCAACTGGAAGCCCTTTGTGTTTGTGAACCTTAGCACACAGCTTGCTCTTAATGTGTTTGTGGCGATAATAAAATATTTTAACGGCACAGGCGCAGCGATACTCGCTTGCTTCGTGGCTGAAATCGCTATACTGATCGTGGAAATGGTATTGTATAGCTTCTTGCTGAAACAGCATTCGAAGCTACGGCGGGCGTTTTACGCGATAACCGCCAATATTGCGAGTTTCTTATTCGGGTTTGTACTGATGAACATTGTTTTTGTAGTCTAAAGTAGACGGAGAGATTCATCGCATTTGTTTTTAGTATAAATTTTAATAATTGGAGGGACTTATTATGGCATTTTGTAATAACTGTGGAACAAAAATTCAGGAAGGCAAGAAATTCTGCGCTTCCTGCGGCCAGCCCGTGACGGCAGAGGCGGCGCCGGGGCAACAGCAGCAGAATCAGAACCAAATTAATAATCTAGTGCGGAACACCGCCGACGAGACCGCGAGTATCGACCCGGAGGACATTGCGAAAAACAAGGCAATGGGCGGGCTTGCCTACTTCCTGTTTTTCCTGCCGCTTCTCGTCTGCCCAGAATCGAAATACGGGCGTTTCCATTCAAATCAGGGACTCATTTACCTGTTTTTGTGCATTGGCGGGGGGATTGTTAACGGGTTTTTAGTCGTGCTATTGACCTGGCGGCTGTGGTGGCTGTCGTCGATACTGTCGCTGGTCATCGGGATTCCCATTCTGGTGATTGGTATCATCGGGTTGATCAACGGTTTTTCCGGCAAAGCGAAGGAACTGCCCGTCATCGGTAAATTCAGGGTAATCAGGTAGAAAGGGGAGGCGGTAACTATGACAGAGTTACATATGGTTGTCGAAAGGCTATCCGCGGTAGCAGATGAGATGACGGTTCTGGAACAGCAGCGCATCAGCATCCTGGTGGAGATCGGCGAAAAGGCTCTTCCAGAGTTTCGTGATAAGCCGGAATTCGCGGATTTAGCGGCGAAGGCCAATGAAACGACGCAGAGGCTTACGGATTTGAAAACGCAAGAGGCGGCGTTGCTCGCGGAAAAAGAGCAAGCGGAAAAAGAAGAGCGCGAGCGGATCCTGAAGCTCACCTGCTTTGCCTGCAAGACGGTAAACCCCGAGGGCGCGAAGTTCTGTGAGGAGTGCGGCGGGAAGCTGGGCGAGCCGCCGAGGGAATACTGCACAGCCTGCGGCACGATGAACGGCATAGGCGTGAAGTTCTGTGGCGAGTGCGGCGCGAGGCTGGGCGAAGCCGCGGGACAGCAATAAAAGCCGTGCCAAGGCCGGGGAGGCTGCATTATGATGATATCAACGACAAAGACAGGCGATAAGACCTTTATGCCGGCGGTCTTGGCGCTTATGACGCTGCTGCTTTGTTCAGGCTGTTATGGTAAGAAAGATTATACCGGCGATTATCCCGAGCTGTATACCGTAGCGATCCATTCAATACCGGGAAACCAGGGATATGACGAGCATCCCGAGTTTTTCTATAGCTCAAGAGTTGAGGTTCTGGGTGAGGATAATTACGGAAGGATATTGTTTTTTTACTATGAGTATAAGATGTGCGCTGTTCTGGTATGTCAAAAAGCAGACGGGGATTATGCTTATTTTTATCCGGATTATAGCTTTATCGCGGCAAGTAAACAAAAGGATCCCAGCGTGCCTGAGGATTACTTCACCAGCGACGAGATCAAAGCGCTAAAGGAAATAAATGATTGGAATAGGGAGCCGGACGAAAGTAAATATATCCGTGCAAGAATAACAACGACTAAATCTAATGGACCTGTTAAAGACAAAACTGTTATGGAGTTCTATACAGAAATTCTAGGGTCTGACGTCTCAACACGGACACGGTCCGGCGTAAAGTATCTGACGACAGACGAGTATGGCAGATCCATCTACCTGGGGTACGGAACACAGGGAAGCTCCAGGGTCGTCTGGCTGCTCTTCAATCCGGATGGTACGTATGATGCAACAAACGGCGCAATGGAAATAACTCGTGACGAGCTGTACGGTTGTCAGGACAGGCTAAAAGAGTTTAAAAAACTGAACGGCTGGAACACGCCATAAAGATGGAAGAAGACCGTTTTGTTCCGGCGGAGAGCCTTTTTGAATTCGTGAATCCTATTAAGAGAATAGAAAATAATTTTTGCGCTTATTCAGGGTTGCCGGGCCGGTGCCCTGAATAAGCTGTTTTTGTATTTTATGATGTTGGGGTCAAAAAGACAGTGGCAATTGCAGCGGATCTATAGTATAATTTCCATAACCGTTTTTGGACACAAAAAAGGTATTCCACCAGCCATATCATGACTTTTGGAGCACCTTCAAGAGTGTTTAACTGAATCAGTCAACAGGATTTAATTTACCGGTCTGCGTATCTATAACAAAACCATAGATAGAAACGTCTGACGGCATGAAAGGGTGGTTTTGTAGAATATCTACGGAAGTACGGACAGCGTCCTCTACCTGAACAAATCCTGTCAGCCAGTGATGCAGGTCGATTCCGTTATAGGCTATGCCGGATATAGCAGCCGGAGAAATGCCCCGTTCGATCAAATGCCGGATCAGTGTTTTAGATTCCATGCCGCAGACACCGCAGTCCGTATGGCCGATAACCATAATTTCTTCAACCCCTAGTTCAAGTACGGCAATCAAAAGGCTCCGTACGGAAGTTTCAAAAGGATTGGAAATCGTGCCGCCGGCATTTTTAATCATTTTAGCGCTCCCACCCCGTAGTCCTAAGGCTGCCGGAAGAAGTTCCGTAAGCCGTGTATCCATACAAGTGAGGATTGCCAGCTTTTTAGATGGGTATTTATTGGTCTGGTAGGGAATGTAGGATTTGTTTGCAACGAAGGCCTGGTTATGTTCTAAAATTTTATCAATCATAATATCCTCCCTGTAATCTTTTAATAATTATAAACGGCTATCCTTAAAAGAATAACGTGATAATCTTAATGGATATTTATGTTTGAATAAAAAACTGGCGTCTGCCGGACGCCAGGATATTAGGAAATCTAAGGAACAAAACGATATCCTAGTCCCCGGACTGTAAGGATATGCACCGGGTTCTGCCGGTCCGTTTCGATTTTGCCGCGCAGGCGGTTGATATATACCATAATAGCGTTATCATCGACTGCTATGCTGGTACCCCAAACGTGCTCGTAAATCATGTCTTTAGAAAATACCTGATTCGGATGTTTCATAAAAAGGAGCATCAAGCTGCTTTCCTTAGCGGAAAGGATAATTTCGTTCTCTCCGTTATAAAAACGCATGGTGGAAATATGATAGGTAAAAGGCCCGCATTCCAGAATATCGGAATGACCTAATATCAGGTTCTTATTACGGCGAATCAGAGCCTTTACCTTAGCCCCCAGTACTAACGGGCGAAATGGCTTAGTGATGTAATCATCAGCGCCAAGAGAGAGACCATAAAGGGAATCATAATCCTCGTTCCTGCCGCTGATGATTATGACAGGAGTTTGGATTCTCTGGTTCCTGAGCCGCTTTACGACTTCAAATCCGTCCATATCGTTCAACATAATATCCATCAATATAATATCATAGCTGTGATTTTGCAATAGATTAAGCGCGGCCAGGCCGCTGTTCGCAATCGTAGGTTCCAAGTCATTACTGCGCATTACCTTTTCCAATAATTTACAAACGGATAAATCATCATCTACAATTAACACTTTATCCAACAGGTGGCCTCCCTTAAGGTTTATTCGATGATTCGAGTATACGTTATCAAAACATTATAATATTATAGGAGCGATAAGTCAATATTCATGAAAAAATTAAGACATTTTGGAAAACAGCTAATTGAAAACAATATAAACAAAAAGCGGATTTATTTTTTGGTTGCGCTTCTATCGTTTGCGATTCTTTTGGCATTTTTCTATATGGGGGTGGGGGTGTGGAATGAGTATACGAATGCAATTATGGATAACCAAAAACAACAGTTGCTGGTAACGAGCAGATCCTTGGCCAAAAGCCTGGAGGCATCTTTAAAAGCGTACCAAACAGATCTGCAATTTCTGGTCTCATTAACTTTGGAAAAGGAAAGGTCGGAGAGCAATCAGCAGCTAATCGAACAGCTGGAACGAGATTATATGGTCGTCAAGCCTGAAGTCTATAGCTTGTTGTGGGAAGATGAGAATGGAAATACCATAGAAAGCTCCCGTGACATGGAAGTAACGCAGATCTATTCGGAAACAGAATTTGAAAAAGGGAATAAGCTTGAACAGGTACGATTATCGGATGGAGACATTTATTTGTTTTTGAAGCAGGAGCTTGACGACGGCGGATCCTTTTGTATTGTCATTGATTCCGCAATGTATTATAACGAACTGATATCGGATATCCGTGTAGGGAGCAATGGCTATATTGTAGTTAAGGATTCGAAAGGAACAATACTCATGCATCCTCAGGAAGCGCAGTGGGGAATTGATGTTATTGAAGGACGGCAGGATATATATCCGGATTTAGACCTGTCCAGCTTAGAGCAGCTGATTGAGGAACAGCTGCGGGGAGAAGAGGGAATTTCAGAATACTATTCCTATTGGTGGATGCAGCCTGACCTGCCAAGAGTACGGAAAATTGCTGCCTATGTACCGGTAACAATTGAGAATAACTTTTTCGTGGTTAGTGCGGTGATGGATTATGATGATGTCTACATCCCTGTGGCAGAAGGATTCTTTAAGCTTTTATTGGTATTTTCCGGTGTGCTGCTTTTGTTCCTTTTGTTAGCGCTGACGCTTGGCTGGCTGCTTTTACAAAAGAAGAAAAATACGGAAGAAATTCTATATCTGCGGGAGTTGAATGGAGTGTTGGAAGAAATGCGCCATAGTGAAGAACGGGTGGCACACCAACAGAGACTTCAGGTTATGGGAACCATGACGGGAGGAATCGCCCATGAGTTTAACAATCTGCTGACACCGATCATGGGATATGCGGATCTGATGCTGGCGGAATTGCCGGAAGGCTCGGAGTTATATGACAATGCGGAAGAAATTTATGGGGCATCGGCGAAGGCAAAGGATATCATCCAGCAGCTTTCCTCCCTGAGCAGGAAGAATATAGAGACGGTCTATAGGAATCTTCCTGCCAGAGGTATGATTACAAGAGGCATCAAAATGATGAAATCGATATGTCCGTCTCATATCGATTTGAGAGAAGATTTGGATTTCAGAGATGAAAGCATTTTAGGAAACGAAACCCAAATGAATCAGGTCTTTTTGAATATATGTGTAAATGCTATCCACGCAATTGAGCAGAATCAGGGAGTAATATCTGTGACGGGAGTGGTAGTTGGCAAAGACGAGGTATGTTCCTTCCCTGTCAGTGATATTCCGGATACCTGGAACCGATATATCAAGATCGATATCAGGGATAATGGCTGTGGAATGAGTCCCGATATCCTGAAACAGATTTTCTCCCCCTTTTTCACGACGAAAACACACGACCAGGGTACAGGCTTAGGACTTGCCCTGGTAGAACAAATCATACAATCCCACAGAGGTTATATTTTTGCGGAAAGTGAAGTCGGAAAAGGCAGCGTTTTTCATATTTATCTGCCGGTCAATGAAAAAACGGAATGGGAAATAGATTCTTTGCCTAAAATGCAGAACCAGAAACTAAAGCTTTTGATAGCAGATGACAATGCAAAGATATTGCAGCTTTTGAAAAAGAGTTTTAAAAGGCTGGATGTGCAGATTGTGACATGTATGAATCAAGAAGAGGCTTTAAATCTGCTAAGACAGCAGTCCTTTAACGTGTTAGTAATGGATGTTAACCTGGCAGATGTAAGCGGTATTGATTTTTGTATGGCGATACAAGGACAATATCCGAAAATGCAGAAAATCATCATGGTGGATTTGATTACAAAAGAAATTATCGAAGCAAAACAAAAGAGAATTATTGACGATTATATTGAAAGGCCGGTTTCGGATATTACGATATTGGAAAAAATAAAAAAGCGAAACAGCTGAGTCTGATTGCTCCAGTTCCATTCGTTCAGCATCTGACTCAACCGCTTTCGCAGTAACAACGAAACGGTTGAGTCAGATGTCTTTTAAAGGTTCCAGTAAACTTTCAGAGCGTTTCCGATAAAGGCCGAAGCTCCGTTACCATACTTCCGATCGGTTGTTTCAATAACGGTCGGATTGGATAAATAGCCATCGGCTATCAGTCCCCAGTAATTTTCCCCCAAGTCCGTAGCGTTTGAATAGGCTTCTCCGAGGGCCACTAATTCCCCTACCATTTGCTTGATTTCCCTGGAAGATACGTCTTTGCTCAAATCCGCTGTAAGCCGCCGCATTAATTCGTCTGACTTGTCAATATAGCTGCTTACTCCCTCCTTCATGGAGTTCATCTGTTCCATGATTTCCGGGAATCTCGCAAGATTTTTTTGGGCTGCCTCGGTAAACTTTTCAATACTCCCGTATTGCTTAACCGCCATTTGCGCAAATTCAGACTTTAAGGGGCTATCGGATTTTAACGTTTCCAGTATCCGCTTGAACTCCTCCAAATCCCCGCCATATCGGGCGATTTCATCCGTATGGCCTGCAATAAACTCCTCTAAGACATTGGTATACTCACGAATATCAAATTCTTTGAAACTCACGCATTCTTCTCCTTTTATAAGTTTATCCAGCAGGTACAACAGATCGTTAAGCCTATCGCGCTTTGCCTGTATCAGCTTCCTTTGGGTGACAAATGCATTGTTTTTAACGTAGGCAGGATTTAGCATGATCGCCCGTATGTCTTTCAATGGGAAATCCAATTCCCTGAAAAACAATATTTGCTGCAAGACTTGTAAAGCGTTATCATCATACATTCTATATCCGGCTTCGGTCACTTTGCTCGGCTTAAACAAGCCAATTTCATCATAGTAATGCAGAGTCCGAACACTGATTCCCGTTAGCTCGGATACCTGTTTTACTGTCCGCATGGTACACCTCCTATGCCTGCTTTAGAGATACGGCATAACTTATCGCTACCTCTACCATACATTATAACGCGGCGTGAGAGTCAACACTTTTTTATTTTTTTCCATACATTATTTATCGAGCACCGGGTATCCAAATAAAGAATTAAGCCTGAATTTCCACCCGGCTCCCGCCGCTCTTTTCTTTGGCTACAATCACTTGTTTTTCGATTCGTTCTTTTAGCTCCGAAACATGGGAAATAATGCCGATCAGTAAGTTGCTTTCGGCGAGGCTGTTTAATACCTTTATGGCTTGTATAAGTGTCTCTTCATCCAGAGAACCGAAGCCTTCATCCACAAACATGGTATCCAGGCGGATTCCGCCGGAGGTGGACTGAATTTCATCGGACAGGCCAAGGGCGAGGGAGAGGGAAGCCATGAAGGACTCGCCGCCGGATAGGGTTTTCACGCTTCGTTCCGTGGCATTGTAATGGTCAATAACATTTAAATCCAGGCCGCATTGGCTCTTCTTATCACTGGCAACGGCGCTTCGGATCAGTTCGTATTGCCCATTTGACATCATCAAAAGACGCAGATTGGCGCGGCGGATGATGCGGTCAAAGTAGAAGGCCTGGACATAGGTTTCCAGCATCAGTTTTTCCTTGCCGGAAAGATTGCCGTTAGCAGTATCGGATAGGGATTTCATCCAGTTCAAACGTTCTTCCACCTGAAGCATGGTGCTTTGCTGCTTTTTAATATGGTTTACAGCATCCTGATTTTTACTCAGTCGGGTAGTGGCTGAAAGCAATTCATTATTGACCTGTTCCTTGTGGTTCATAAGCTCGTCCCGTTTATCGGACAATTGCCCGATATTAATTTCGGCAGTTTTCTGTAGCTGACCGGTCAGCGCGGTGATTTTGGCTTCCAGCTCCTTGCAGCGGGTGGTTTGTGCATCTAGTGTTTCTTTGCTTTTATCAATGGCAAGCAAAATACCAGTTTTATTCTCCTCAAGTGTAAGCAGTTGTTTTTCGGCCGTTAATTTGTCCGGGAAAGTGAGCGCGGATAAGAGCTTTTGTTTGTTTTCCACTAAGGCATTTTGTTTCGTCTGCTGCTCTGTGATATGGATTTTTAGGGAGGACAGCGCAGACTGTTCCTCCTCAAGCTTCTTTTCCAAGAGAGGAATGGATGCATTCAGTTCTTCTTTTCTCCGTTCTTTTTTTCGTTCAGAGGAGAGCAGCGGCAGAATTTCCGCAAGCTGCAGTCGGACTTTCGCAAGCTCCTCTTCCAGAAGCGCGGCAAAATGGTCTGGAACATATTCCAGCTGCAGGGATAGGGCGCTTTTTATCAATTCTATTAATTGGCTTTCTGCCTTCCCGCTGAAGTTGGCGGCTGTTTCACTTGCTTTAGCACTTGCTGCTTGTGCCTGAGCGGCGGCGGCTTTTGCTTCTTTTACTGCTTTTTCATCCGGAGCTTCTGCCGGGCATTCGGCAGGTGCCGGATGGATCAATGAGCCGCAGACGGGGCAGGGTTCACCATTTCTTAAGCCGGAGGCAAGAATGCCGGCTTGGGCGTCGAGGAAAGCACGGTTCTTAGAGGTATAATCGGTATCGGCAAGCCGCGCCTGTTCTCTGGCATTCAAATAGGCCTTCCGGGCGTCTTCCAATGCCGTCTGTCCGAGCAGGTATGCTGTATGCAATTCCTGCAGGTTCTGAATGTGTTCTAATCGGTCTTCCTGCGTCTTTCTCTCGCCTTGCAGCCGTATCACATTAGCCGAAGTATTGGTAAGTGTGAGAAGCTCGTCTTTTTCCCTCCAAAGCAAATTTCTTGTATGGAGCAGACTTTCTTCAAGCTGCTGCCGGCGGGCTTGGTTCTTTTCCAATGCCATGGTAGTATCCTTTATGGTTTTAAGAAGCAGCTCCAGTTCGTCGTAACAGGGCAGCTTATCTTTTAACCGAATGATTTCGCCGGTGATTTTCTCGGCCTCAGGCCGGCGGTCATTTGCCGTCTGATAGATCCTGATAAGTTCCGGAATCAGCCGCTGGGCTTCCGCAAGTAAGGCGGTAGAAGAGAATAGTTCTTCACGCAGGGCGGACTGCTGCTGGAAGCAGTGGATCTCTGCATTGACCTTCTCCAGCTCCTTGTCCATTTCTGCCAGGCTTGTTCTGAACCCAGCGCACTTTATCTCGTCCAGCTTCAGGAGCTCGTCAAGCAGCGCCAGTGTATCCGACAGCGGAAGCTTTCCATTTTGCGCATTGGAAAGCTTGTTTCTTAGAATATCGTCCTCTGCACAGGCAGTGCCTTTTATATATTGCGCAATACTTTTTCTCAAATCCTCGTATTCATATCGGAGGGTGTTTGTATTCTCTTTCAGCTTATTCTGCAGGCGTTGGTATACATCGGTCTGAAAAATTTGCCGGAATATGGTTTTTCGTTCATCCGTAGTGGCAACGAGTAATTTTAGAAAATCACCTTGCGCAAGCATGGAAATTTGTGTAAACTGTGCCCGGTCAATTCCCATTAGGACCTGAATTTCTTCCGTCACTGCCCGGCTGCCGGAGAGGATGGACCCGTCCGGACGTATAAGAGCCGCATCCGGAGCCTGCCTCATAAAACCGCTGCCACGCTTTTTAGGCCGCTGGTATTCCGGATTACGGCAGATGGTATATTTCTTATCATGGTAGAGAAATTGCATTTCCACGTAGGTATCCGTCTCGTCTTTCGCATACTTGCTGCGCAGCATGGATGACTCGCGGGTTTCTCCGCTTGGTTCGCCATAGAGGGCAAATGTGATGGCGTCAAATAGCGTGGTTTTTCCTGCTCCGGTGTCTCCGGTAATGAGATAGATCCCGTTTGTGCCTAACCGGTCAAGCGCGAGCTCTACTTTACCTGCATAGGGGCCAAACGCGGAAATAGTCAGTTTGATTGGTCTCATCCCATGCCCTCCCATACCTTATCCATCACTTCGCTGAGATAGGATTTCTGCTTCTCGGATAAGTCCTGTTGATTCTGCTCCTTGTAAAAGGTTTCAAATAATTCCATCGGTGTGAGCCGGCTTGTGTCAATGCTGACGGAAAAGTCAGATTCCGAGCGGGTCCGGCTGTTATCGTAATCCAGGCGCATCAGGTGAGGGTAAAAGATCCGCAGCTTATTAAGCGCATCCGATTGATCTTCTTCGTCCGTGAGTGTTATATGGTAATAGTCCTCTAAAGGCGAATTCCCATAGAAGTCTTTAGCAGTTACCTCCAGATATGTACCTCGAATTTCCCGCATGTCCCGCAGGGGGATCAGCGGAATTTCCTGTATGGTGACGAGCCCTTTTTCTTCCAATTCCACGACAGTAACTGTTTTGTTATGCCCGGCCTCTGAGAAAGAATATTTTAACGGTGTCCCGCAATAGCGGACGGTTTCCCGCCCAACACTCTGCGGCCCGTGCAGGTGGCCGAGGGCTACATAATCGAATGGATCAAATACGTTTACGTCGATATTATCGGCGCCGCCGACGTTGATCTCCTCCGATTCGGAACGTTGGGCGCCTGTTACAAATTGATGGGCGAGGAGAATATTGCGGCGGTCAGGATCCACCGGCATATTTTTTATGACCACATTCAGCGCGTCCGTCCAGGAATGAATTTCTTCCTCCGGGAAAAAACGCTTTACCAGCAGGGGCTTAAGAAAGGGTAGCAGGTAAATGTCAATATCGCCATATGCATCTGTAACCGTATACCGGTCAATCACTCCGTCGTATACGCGGGCAATATGTACACCGCTGCCGGCAATCAGCCGTGAGCCAAAGGCAAGGCGGTCAGCCGAATCGTGATTGCCGTTTATTATATAGACCTGTATATGTTTTTTGACAAGTGCGAAAAGGAAGTCGTCGAACAGGCGCAATGCCTCTGTGGACGCAATTGTGCGGTCAAAAACATCGCCGGAAATCAGCACACATTGGGGCTGCTGCTCATCCGCAATCCTTAGAATCTCTTGCAGAATATAGTCCTGATCTTCAATCATGGAAAATTCATATACAGACTTTCCAAGATGAAGGTCCGATAAATGTAAGAATTTCATACGTCTGCTCCTCTGCGGTATTTCGTCGGTTTCATTTCTCTGAGAGAATAGTAAGTCTTATGTCAGTATATAATGAGTGGGGCGCTTTTTCAAGACTTTCGTAACATCGCGCATTTCGGATTTTTGTTTCATGAAGAGAGGTTCTATGTTATAGTAGTGCTAATGAACTAGTGTGGGTCACACTAGATACCACATGAAATATGGAGGGCAATTAATTGGCTAAATATGTACGTGAGTTAAATGGTGATTTTCAGCGGTTACTGGATGAAATTCACGCCGGAATATTAGAGGGTAGCGCATCTGCCAGCTACGAGGACGGCAGTGATTATCAGGCAGCGGACATTCGCTGCGCTGTGCGGGTGTATGAACGCTATAGTATGCTGGGAGGAAACCGCGTCAGCTTAAATGTTACACTGGCAGGCAACGGTGACCGGCTGTTCCTTACGGCAATTACTTCCGGCGGAAGCCAAGCTGTGCTTTTTAAAATAAATACGTTTGGAGAAGAAAATTTTCTGAAATGTATAATTGACATTGTAAATGCGTTTCAGCAGGAGTAGAAAATCGCGGGAATTGTGCGGGATTAAAAAATACAGAGATACTGAAAAAATTGATTTTGCACTTATATATGCATGCAGGGGGAGAAGTGCGTCTATAATCGCACTATATTTTCAGAAACAATGCATGAATCATAGTAAAATGTGCGCGAAAAATGCCGAAATTTGAATTTTGTGTTATAATTATAGGTAGGACATCCTTGCTTATGAGTAATGCACAACCTGAGTGCAATCATTTGTAATGAAATGAATTTAAGTTGAAAACCGCAGTCAATTTCACTGCGGTTTCAAACTATAAAATCTTATTACGTATTTCAATCCCCACAGAAGGACTCTGTGACGAGGATATTATAGCATATCCGCAGAGGAGGTCAAGGGCAAAACGGTAAGTTGAAATTAGGACTTGCTTTTTAAAAGAATTAGTGATATATTGAAGGTATATAAATTCTTACCTGACTTTTACACTTACAAATCAAAAAACCTTGCCAAACCCCCTATATTAAAGGAATTGCAAGGTTTTTTTGTGTTATGCTTTTTTCACCAATCCCATATCATTGAAGAACCGTTTAAAAT
>Ga0153928_1000497_pt1 | contig 19416 bp, 17 predicted proteins | sample TSNJ012MetaG_FD_106656 | JGI IMG/M metagenome (GOLD analysis project Ga0153928, IMG submission 106656) | Attine ant fungus gardens microbial communities from New Jersey, USA - TSNJ012 MetaG | ecosystem: Host-associated > Fungi > Mycelium > Unclassified | place: USA: New Jersey, Wharton State... | reverse complement strand
TAGCGGACTAAGAACTCGTAGAGCGTATCGCCGTTCGATTCGGCCGAGCTCGAGATCGGAACGATCTCTTGGAGTTGTCCGAGCGAGGCGAAATTTGCTCGTGCGACGATCTCGTCGGTGAGATACGCGCTGAAGGAAGGCGTCAGAGCGGCACGGTCGATCTGTCCCGAGGCGAGGCGCCCCAGCCAATCCTTCGCTTTGGTGATCACCGGATTGTCGAGTGCCGCAGTCGCCGGCGCGAGCACGTCGAGGACGCGGGCCGCCACTTGCTCCGGCATCGTTACGCTGCCGTGCAGCGAGTCGGCATTCGAGAGGACGATGATGCTCAAGTGCTGCGATGGCAGTACGGCGTTGATCGCGCGATAGCCGGAGATCTCACCGTTAGACCAGTCGAACTCGAGTCCGCCGCGACGATCGATCACCCAGCCCATGCCGTAGCGCGTCGCCCCGGCCTGCGTTCCCGGCGTGAAGATCGTGCGCACCGAGTCGACGCGCAGCAAGACCGGCATCTCGATGTCCCATTTGGCGAGGTCGTCCACGGTGGTAACCAGGCCGCCCTGGCCGCCGAGCCATGCGGGATCCCAGGTCGGCGCGACGTCGAAACCAGCGTGATTGCGCGTGTAGCCGGTAGCACGCGACGGCGAAATGCCGCTATCGCCGGCGATGAACGTGTTCTTCATCACGAGCGGAATGAAGATATGCTGCTCGAGATAGTCCGAGAGCGTCACCCCGCTGGCGCGCTCGACCACGAGTCCGGCGAGCATATAGTTGAGCGGGTTGTTCGCGTAGACCGTTCCCGGCGCTGAGGCCGGCTGCATCTTATCGACCGCAGCCAAGATCTCGCTTACCTTTACTGTGCGCGTCATGTCCGTGGGCACGCCGGGTGCACCAAGATAGTTCGGCAAGCCTGAAGTCTGCGTGAGCAGCTGAGCGATCGTGACGCCGCTGCCTATCTTGAGCTCGGGAACGTATTTCGTAACTGGATCGTCGAGCTTGAGCTTGTTGTCCTGCGCGAGCAGCAGCACCGCTGCTGCGGTAAACTGCGTTGTGAGACCGCCGGAATAGAACTCCGTGTCAGCCGTCATCGGCGCGTGCGGGGAGATCGTCGCGAAGCCGAAGCCCTTGGCATAGACGAGGCGGCCGTCCTGGACGACGCCGATTGCGAGTCCAGGGGTACGTCCGGCATGGAGCTGGTCGAGGGCGATCCGATCGATGCGTTCGGCAGCAGCCGGCGAGAAGGTAATCTGCCCCTGGGCCCGGACCGTCCCGGGTGTCGCCAGTGCAAAAAGACCAATGGCAAAAGCCGTCGCAGAGACAGCGCCGGAGCGGCTCACCCGAAGATTATATACCTTTCCGGCGCCTGCAGGCTAGGTCATCGAGGGCTGTCGGCTATTTCTGGGAGGCTTGCTTCGCCAAATTAAGCAGAGCGCCGAACGCTTTTTGGTCGGAGATAGCGAGCTCCGCTATGGCCTTCCGGTTGAGGGTGACCCCCGATTTCTTCAAACCATGCATGAAGAGCGAGTAGGAGAGCCCCTCCCTGCGGACGGCGGCGTTGATCCGGCTGATCCAGAGCGAGCGAAAGTCGCGCTTGCGCACGCGCCGGTCCCGAAACGCGTAGGCCAGCGACTTGAGGAGTGCCTCGTTTGCGACGCGGTAGTTACGGCGCCGCGCGGCGCGAAAGCCCTTTACGAGCTTCATCACCTTGCGGCGGTGTTTGATGCCTCCGACGCCGCGCTTGATCCGTGCCAATTCAGTACCCCTCCCTTACACTAAATAGGGGATCGTGGGCGCAAGGCGTTTGAGATCGCCCTTGAACGTCGGTTGATCTTTGCGGAAGTTCCGCTTGCGTTTGCGCGACTTCTTGCTGAGGATATGGCCGCAGCCGTCAAACTGATGACGGTGCAGCACCTTGCCCGTCGCGGTCACCTTCACGCGCTTCGCTGTTCCCCGGTGGGTTCGAATTTTCGGCACTGGTTCGCTCCTTCGTTGGTACTGAGAACTTCGGCGGTCCGGTCGGCGTAGCGCGCGGCGCCAAAATCATAAACATATTTTTTCCCTCGAGCCGCGCTTCGCGTTCTACCGTCGCGAGCGGGGCCATATCTTCGGCCATCCGGTCGAGGAGCCGGCGTCCGAAGGCCGTGTACGTGATCTCGCGTCCGCGAAACATGATCGTAACCTTGATCTTGCTCCCGTCGAGCAGCAGCCGCTCGGCCATTCGCGCCTTCGTCTCGTAATCGTGCGTCTCGATCTTTGGCCGCAACTTCACTTCCTTGAGCTCGAAGTGACGCTGTTTCTTGCGGGCGTCTTTATCTTTCTTCGACTGCTCGTATTTCAGGCGGCCGTAATCGGCAATCTTACAGACCGGAGGCTGCGCGTTCGGCGAGACTTCGATCAAATCGAGGCCCGCGGATCGTGCGCGCGCCAGCGCGTCTTCGGTTTGCAGAATCCCGAGTTGTTGCCCGTTTTCGTCGATCACCCGAACCGCACGAATGCGAATCTGATCGTTGACGCGCAGGAGTTTGGCTATGTGTTACCCTCCAAATGAAAAAAGGTCTGCCGGAGCAGCCCCACCGTGGAGCCCGCCGCGAGCCCCGAGTGAAGACCGGATCGCCCGCAGGCATCCGGTGAGCGGCCCGAGCCGCTGCTTCGGCTCGCCAACAATATCACGCCCGGCCGGGGGAGTGTCAAGGGCGGTCGGCGAGTCCGGTGACGGCGTCCGTAAAGCGCTCGAGAAGGTACTCGACGGCGGCATCCTCGATGACGAGCGGCGGGGCGATGCGCAGCACGTCGTGGCGCGTATCCTTGGCTGCAACGCCGCGCTCGAGAAGCGCCTCCGAGAGGCGATGGGCCGGGATCGTCAGCGCAATGCCGATCATCAGGCCGCGACCCCGAACTTGCCTGATGAGCGGGGAGCCGATCGCCTTGATGCCTCGCACGATCGCGTCGCCGGCACGGCGCGCCCGCGCCGCAAGATCTTCCGACACGATCACATCGAGGGCCGTCTCCGCGACTGCCGACGCGAGCGGATTCCCTCCGAAGGTGCTGCCGTGATCGCCCGGCGAGAACAAGCGCATTAGCTCGTCGTCGGCCAGCGCCGCCGAGACGGGATAGTAACCGCCTCCCAGCGCTTTGCCGACGATCAGCACGTCCGGCCGAACGTTCTCATAGTTGCATGCGAAGAGATCGCCGGTACGTCCGAATCCCGTCTGCACTTCATCGGCGACGAAGAGCACGTTGCGCTGCGAGCAGAGCGAACGAACGTACTGCAGATACCCGTCGGGCGGGACGTTGACGCCGCCTTCTCCTTGAATCGGCTCGATCAAAACCGCGCACGTATTCGGATTGATCGCGCTTTCGAGCGCCGCGGCATCGCCGAAGGGAACGCTGATGAATCCGGAGAGCAGCGGTCCGAAGTGGGCGCGATACTCCGGCGTCGTGCTCGCGCTGATCGCCGCGATCGTGCGTCCGTGAAAGTTATTCTCGAAGACGACGATCTCGGCGCGGTCGACCGGAATCCTCTTCGATCGGTATCCCCACCTGCGCACGAGTTTGATCGCAGTTTCGACCGCTTCGACGCCGGTGTTCATCGGAACGGCCTTGTCGTATCCGCAGATGCGCGTAAGCTTTTCGAGAAAACCGGACATCCGATCGTTGCGCATCGCGCGCGACGTGAGCGTCACGCGCTTCCCTTGCTCTACGAGGGCGGCGTAGACGCGCGGATGGCAGTGACCTACGTTCACCGCCGAGTATGCGCTTACACAATCGAGGTACCGCTCGCCGCCGACGTCCCAAAGCCACGCACCTTCAGCGCGCTCGACGACGAGGTCGAGGGGGGCGTAGTTGCGGGCGCCGTAACGCTCCTCGTCGCGAATGAGGTCGCGGGCTCGATTCGAGAGGAGATACACGCCAAAGCTGTTAAGGACTTTTCCTTGACTACCTCCTTCGCCCGTCTCGAGCGGCTTATCGCTCGCGACCATCCCGGCGTCGCTCCGAAAGGCCGCACGATTGCGCGCGTCCATTCGACGCGGCGGGAGCGCGCGGTCGTACTTCTGCACGGAATGAGCGCGAGCCCAAGTCAGTTCGAACGCGTTGCCGGCGATCTCTTCGATCGCGGTTATAACGTCATCGTGCCGCGCCTGCCGCATCACGGCCACGCCGATCCGCTCTCACCCGCGCTTGGGCGCCTCCGCGGCGAAGAGCTCTGTGAGGCGGTCGACGAGTATGTTGCGGTCGGACGCGAACTCGGCGAGCGCGTGACGATCGCTGGTTTTTCACTGGGAGGTTTACTTACCGCATGGGCGGCGCAGCATCATGCCGTCGAGCGTGCCGTGCCCATCGCGCCGTTCTTCGGCGTATCGTGGATTCCTAACCGCTTGATGGGACCGGTTGCCGACCGGCTGTTGCGCGTGCCGAACCGCTTTCATTGGTGGAATCCGATCATGCGCGAGCGTCAATTTCTTGCGACGAGCGGATATCCGCGCTACGCCACGCATGCGATCGCGCATGCCTATCGCATCGCGAAGAGCCTGCTTGACGTGGCGCAGAAGAGCGTTCCAGCTGCGCAACGCGTGACGATCGTTGCGAACGCAAAAGAAGTCGCAGTCAACAACTACGCGATTCGCCGGCTTTACCAGAGCTGGAGCCGGCATCGTCCCGATGCGGTCGAGCTCGAGATGCTGACCGGTCTGCCGCTCTCGCACGACATCGTCTCACCGCTACGCCGGTGGCGTCTTGCCGACCGCGCGCATCCGTATTTATTGCGCGCGATAGATCCGCCCCTAGGAGCCACCGCGGTTTAGTCCGTTAGTTATACTTCCGCAGCTTCGGCCAAACCGAAGCGAGCGGGGTAGTTATCCCCTCGCAGATCGAAATCGGAAAGCCGTTTTCGAACGGTCGTCCCCACGGATTTGCAAATCGCGCCACGACGCGATGCACGCGGAAAAGACGCGCGTAACGCTCGCACTCGCCGTGTACGTCGATGATCACGTTGCCACTGAAGCCGCGCGTTCCCCATATCCAGTATTGATTGTGGCCCGAAAGCACCGGCGGAAGACCGTACTCGCGGCCGAAGAAATCAATCGCTGCCGCTTCGCCGTAATTGCTCGCGAGGATCGCCGCCTGCGATCGTTGCGAAGGCGGCAGCGAGCGGTAGATGCGCGCTACGAGCGAGGCGAGCTCCCTCCAACCGTGCATGTCCGCCCAATCGGGCGGCAAGCTTCCGCCGATGTTGGAGCGATCGGTGCGCGCGAGGGCGACCTCGCGCGCGAGCATCGTCTGCGCGATGCGATCGTATGCCGACATCGTGCGCTCCGGCAGAACCGGCATTAGCAGCGGAACGAGAACGACCCCGGCGGCAAGGACGTAGCCGGCCAGCACGGGGCGCCAGAGCGCCGCGCGCGCGGTCCAGCCTTCGATCGTGACCGCTCCCGCTGCGATGAGGATCGGGTAGACGTTGCCTGGGTAGTAGTGTTTGGCGTGGAGCACGATCATCTGCAGGATGAGCGCAAGGTAGGCGATCCCGAGAAACCGGGCGACCCGGTGACGGAGCAGCATGAGCAAGCCGGCGATCCAGATCGGCGCCAGCAATGGATGCGTGATCAAAACTTGCGTTGCAACGTACTGCAGCGGCCCGAGCTGGATATTCTTGTATTCGTCCGCATCGCGCAGCAGCGTCCACATTGGATACCCGTGCATCGCCTGCCAGACGAAGTTCGGCAACGCGATTGCCGTTGCGAGAAGCACTCCGGCAAAGAACCACGGCGTCGCGAGAATCCGGCGCTGCGGAAGCGCCGTCAGTGCGGTTACGAGCGCGGCCGCGAAGAATAAGACGCTGTACTTGCTTTCGAGAGCGACGCCGAGTATAGCGCCGACTGCAAGCCACCACCGGGGGTCGGCGCCTTTGGCCAAGCGAAGGATATAGAGCGCGGCGAGCGGCCAGAGCCAGAGGCCGACGACATCAGTCGTGACTTTGCTGCCGGTATCCATGAGCACGGGCGTCATGCCGGCCACGAGCGCCGCGAAGATCTCGGCGAAGAGTCCCCCGCCGAGCTCGATTGCGAGCAGGCACGTCGTGTAGACGCATGCTGCCGCAAAGAACGCCGGAACCGCTCGTAGTAGGAAGAGCGAATGCCCAAAAAACTGCGACCCCGCGGCCAAGAGCGGCACGACCGGCGGCTGGTCGACGTATCCCCACGCCGGCCGAAAGCCGCAAATCACGAAGTAGAGCTCGTCACGGAAAAACCCGTAATGCGGGTTAGCGATCAAGTGGACGGCGAGCGTCACGAGCGCGGCCGCCGCAGCAACGGCGTGGCCTCGCAGCGCTGTTCGTGGGCCAGAACGCCCGCTTCGATCCTCTACCATGATTCGGAATGGGGTGTGCCGCTCCACGACGATTCTACCCTCCTCGAACTCCTCGTTCTCGAGGGAGCGCAGGCTGGGTTGAGCTGGGAGACGATTCTTCGCAAACGCGAACGCTACCGTACCGTTTTCAAGGGCTTCGATCCGGCTAAGGTTGCGCGCACCACCCCGGCGCGAGTCGAAAAGCTCTTGCAGGATCCCGGCATCGTTAGAAATCGCGCAAAGATAGAAGCCGCGATTGCGAACGCGCGCGCGATGCTGCGCGTGCAGCGTGATTTCGGGAGCTTCGACGCGTATCTCTGGAGCTTCGTCGGCGGGAAGCCGATTCAGAATCGTCGCCGGCGTTCCGCGGATCTGCCCGCGCAGACCGAACTATCGCGGCGACTGAGCGCGGATTTGCGCAGGCGCGGTTTTCGCTTCGTCGGCCCGACAATCTGCTACGCATTTATGCAAGCGGTAGGAATGGTGAACGATCACCTCGTGGATTGTCCGTGGCACGAGTGCGTGAAAGCAGGCGTGCGGGAGGAGTAAGAGAGCGCCTTTCGGCAAGCTTCCCGGCGGTAGGGGAGGTCATTAGAAAATGAGCGGTTCTAGGCAACCGGCGCTGGCGGCTGCCGGCCTATGGGCAACGGCGGTGCTGATCGCATGCAATGGGTCAGGCACAAGCTTCGGCGCGCCGGCCAACCGCGCCGCCGGCGTCGACACTGCGGCAGCAACGCCAATCAAGCACGTCGTTATCATCGTTCAGGAGAATCGCACGCCCGACTACCTCTTCCAAGGTGTGCCCGGCGCGGATATCGCGACGTACGGCATCGATTCGAACGGCGATCGCGTCACTTTGCACCCAACGTCGCTGCATACGAGATGGGATCTGCCTCATGGACACACCGCATTTCTCAATGATTACGACGGCGGCAAGATGGACGGCTTCGATGCGGGCTTCCCACAGGGCAAGTACTTGCGTCCGTTCGCGTATGCGCCGGAATCAGAAGCGCGTCCCTATCACGAAATGGCGAAGCAGTACGTCTTCGCCGACCGGATGTTTCAAAGCAATCAGGGGCCGAGCTTTCCGGCTCATCTCTACATCGTGAGCGGAAGCGGCACCGATCCGAAGCTTTCACCGTACGACGTTTCGTCGAATCCCTACGATCCTTTAAAAGGAGGGTCGGCGCCGGGCGGCTGCGATGCGAAACCCAGCGTATACGTGCAGACGATCGACCCGATCGACGGATCCCCCGGTCCAACGCCCTTCCCGTGCTTCAATCGCCCCGTCCTCTCCGATCTGCTGCAAGGCAAGCACGTTAGCTGGCGCTACTATCAGGAACACGGCGGCGCCGGCCGCTGGGAGGCGATGGACGCGTACCGCAAGGTGCGCTACGGCAAAACCTACGGGAAGAACGTCATCTGGCCGTCGCAACGCGTTCTGCGCGACATCGCGCAAGGCGAGCTTGCGGGCGTAACCTGGGTGATGCCGTCTGGAGATTGGTCCGATCACGCTGGGCGTTTGGGAGGAAAGCAGGGACCTTCGTGGGTCGCCGCGATCGTCAACGCGATCGGGCAGAGCAAGTTCTGGGGAAGCACCGCAATCTTCGTCATGTGGGATGACTGGGGCGGCTGGTACGATCACGTTGCGCCGCCGATCGACAACGCCTACGAACTAGGCTTTCGCGTTCCGCTGATCGTCATCTCGCCTTATGCGAAGCGGCGCTACGTTTCGAAGCAGCAACACGAGTTCGGAAGCATCCTCGCCTTTACTGAGGAGACGTTTGGGATTCCGAAAGGCGCGCTTCATACGACCGATCGACGCGCCGACGATCTGAGCGATGCCTTCGATTTCAATCAGCGGCCGCGCGCGTTTGCCAACATCAAGGCGCCGCCGTTCCATCCCGGTCGGCGCGGCAGTACCGTGGACGACGAGGATCCGTAGATCGATCGTAGCTCGCCCGGGCAGCCCTATGACGCGGTGCTCGAGCGTGCCCGATCGATCATGGCGCGCGACGGCGAACGGACGCTACCGCAGGCGCGCACCGCGCTGCTCGAGCACGGCCGCCGCACGGAGCTCGCGGTCGTGCTGCTGCACGGCCTCACCAACAATCCGGCGCAGTTCGCCCAGTTCGGGCCACTGCTCTTTGCGCGGGGCGCCAACGTCTTCGTTCCGCGGATGCCGATGCACGGCGACCGAGACCGGCTCTCGAAACGTATCGGCGCGCTCACCGCAGAGGCGCTGCTCGCGTCTGCGGACGAGGCGGTCGACGTCGCCGGCGGCCTCGGCGAACGTGTGGCAGTGCTGGGCATCTCGATGGGCGGCCTGCTCGCCGCGCACGTCGCGCAGTTTCGCGCGGTTGCGGGCGCCGTTTTAATCGCTCCCGACTTTGCGCTTCTCAACTTACCGTACCCGATCAGCAGGCTCGTCGAAAGCATCGGATTGCTGCTGCCCAACGCTTTTCTTTGGTGGGATCCGCGCCTGCGCTCCAGTGAACCGCCGATCACGGCCTATCCTTGGTTCTCGACCCACGCCTTGATGCGCAGCCTTCGCATCGGCGATCGCGTCTACGCTGCCGCTCGGCGGAGTGCGCCGCGGGCCGAACGGATCGTCACGATCGTCAACCGCGGCGACCCCGCGGTAAACAACGCGGTGACGAAGCGTGTCTCCGACTGGTGGTCCGGCTGGAAACCCGATTCCGTCGCGTTCGTCGAGCTCAGCGGCCTCCCGCGCGTTCACGATATCATCGATCCGCTCCAGCCGTTTGCGCGTCCCGATATTGTCTACCCAGAACTTTTTCGAGCCCTCGAAGTAAGAACGTAACGTGAAGTTTTTCGTCGCTGGGCTCGTGTTGTTCGCAGCGCTCGCCGCTGCGGCGCCGCGCGCCACGGTTCTGCCCGACGGGACCTACCGGTACGAGACGAGCATCGCCGAACACTCCGCCGGCACGAGTACGATCGTCATTCGGCGCGAGGGCGGCTCGATCGTCATCGGCGAGAGCGCCTCGGTCGCGGGAGTCGGGCTCGTCTCGGAACGCAAGATCGAGGAGTCGACCTACGCCACGCTCTCGTACGTCGTGGATGCCGCCGGCAAGCACGCCGTCGTCACGATACTCGGAAGCGACGCGACGCTGACGCACGGGAAGGCCGCGGACAAAATCACCGCCGCGGCCGATGCGCCGTTCGTCGTAAGCGACAATTTTGTCGCGGCTTGGGCGCAAGTCCCGGCGACGCTGCGCGCCACGGGAGAGAAGCAACTGACGCTCGCGTGCGTGTGCGGAGGCTTTATCGCCATCCCGATTTCAGTGACGAGCAGCGGATTGGGAACCGTAAGCCTCAAGGGCGCCGACGGCGTCGCGGTTACGTTGGGCTTCGATCCCCAGACGTACGTTTTGACGCGGCTCGACGTACCGGCGCAACAGGCATCGGTCGTGCTGCAATCGCAGGAGGCCCGCATCATGCCGCTGCCTTCGCCGGTCGTCCCGACGCCGATGCCGCTGCCCGCGGCACACTATACGTCGCGCGACGTTTCGATTAGCACCGACGACGGCGTCGCTCTCGCGGGAACTCTGACGATTCCCGACGACGCCGCGAATCCGATGCCGGCTTTTGTCTTCGTGCATGGTAGCGGCTGCATCGACCGCGACGAAACGATCGGCCCGAACAAAGTCTTCGCGCAGCTGGCGAACGATCTCTCCAATGACGGCTACGCCGTCTTACGCTACGACAAGCGCTCGTGCGGAAAGAGCGGCGGAACGTTCGCGCCGCGCGATCGGTTGATCGCCGACGCTCGGGATGTCATCGCCTACCTGCGAACGCAACCCGGCATCGATCCGGCGCGCGTTTTCGTGCTCGGACACAGCGAGGGCGGCGAGCTTGCGCCGAGCATCGCGATCGCCGATGGAAAGTTGGCCGGTGTCGTACTGCTCGCGCCGCCAGCGATTCCGCTCGAGCAGATCCTCATGCAACAGGTCCTGCGCACCGTAAGCCCGGCGCAGCGTCCCGCGATTGCAGAACGGGAGCAGACCGAACTCAACGCGGTCGCCGCCGGCCAGAAGACCGGCGCGTCGGCGGCATGGCTGCGAAGCTCCTTCGGCATCGATCCGACGACGCTCATCGCGAGCGTTCCCTCTCCGATATTAATCGTGCAAGGCGAGAAAGACATTCAAGTGCTCGCCGCCGACACACCGCGGCTGGTCAACGCCGCGCAGGCGGCACACCGCAGGGTTAGCGTCGTCATGCTTCCCGGCGACGACCATCTCTTCATAAAGCTTCCCGCCGGCGAAGACTCGACCGGCGTCGAGTACTTCACGCCGGCGTACCTCGACCCGGCGCTCTTCGCGGCGATCGAAGGATGGCTGCGTGAGCTCCCGGCGGGCTAGATATATCTGCGGAGCTTCGGCCAAAGCTGAGCTAACGGCTGCGTAATTCCAGTGCAGACCGAGATAGGAATGTTCTGCTCGTACGAGATCACCCACGGCGGATTGGAGTATGCCGCGAGCCGCGTACTCTTGAAAAGACCGGGAAAATCGTGGCGTCCGCAATCGCCGTTGACGTCGATGATGACGTTGCCGCTGTAGCCGTGAGTTCCCCAGAGCCAGTAGTTATTATGCCCAGAGATAGCCGGCGGCAATCCGTAGCGTGGGCCGAAGAAATCGATCGCGGCGGCTTCCCCGTAGTTGCTCGCGACGATTGCCGCTCGATCGCGCTGCGCGGCGGGGAGCGCGAAGTATATCGTCGCAACGGTCGAGACGAGTTCGGGCCAGCCGTGCATGTCGGCCCAATCTTCGGGGAGCGCCGCGGTGCGGTGGTGCTCGGTTGCGAGCGCCGAACGCGGAATGTGCAACGCGCGAGAAACGAATGCGGAGTAGCCGAGCATCGCGCTCTCCGATAAGATCGGGACGGAGAACGGAAGGAAGAAGAGGGCCGCCGCAAGCGTCGCCGCTGCGATGACCGCTCGAGGGAAGCGCACGCGTTGGGTCCAGGATTCGATTGCAACGGCGCCGGCTGCGATGAAGATCGGGTAGACGTCGGCCGGATAGTAGTGCTTCGCGTGCAGCGCAATCATCACCGCGATCAGGATGAGATACGCGTAGCCCAGAAAGCGCGCCGGCGCCTCGCGCAGCAGCCAAATCAGCCCGATGATCCAGATCGGCGCGGCGAAGAGATTGGTTAACAGCAACTGCTGAAAGAGAAAGAGCAGCGGGCCCGCGGCGACGTTCTTTCCGCTGGCGCCATTGCGAAGCAGCTCCCACATGGGAAAGCCGTGAACGGCCTGCCAGATGAAGTTGGGCAGCGCGACGAGCGCGGCAACGAAGGCTCCGGCAAGGAACCACGATGAGCGAAGAACGCGCCGCTGTGGCGTAAGAAGCAGACCGCCGACGAGTGCGGCGGCGAAGAAAATCACGCTGTACTTGCTCTCGAGGGAGACTCCGATTGCTAAGCCCGCGGCAAGCCACAGGCGCGGGTCCGCACCTTTGACGATACGCAGTACATAGAGCGCTGCGAGGGGCCACAACCATAAGCCGACCATATCGGGGCCGACCTTCGCGCCGAAACTTTCGAGCACGCCCGCGGCAAGATAGGCGAGTGTTGCGAGGATCACCGCAAACGTTCCGCCGCCGAACTCAAAGGCGAGCAGACATGTCACGTAGGTGCCGGCGGCCGCAAAGATTGCCGGCAGCGCGCGCAGCGCGAAGAGCGAATGTCCGAAGAGCTGCGAACCGGCGGCTAAGAGCGGCACGACCGGTGGCTGATCGACGTAGCCCCAGGCCGGATGAAAGCCGCAGATGACGAAGTAGAGCTCGTCGCGGAAGAAGCCGTAATGCGGATTCGCCGCGAGATGGAAGAGCAGCGTTACGAGCGCGGCAATCGCGGCGCCCTTCGATGGGCTGCGGGTGAGACGGTCGGGCACTACGTTGGGTCGAACACGCCGCGCAGAATCATCTCTTCGGAGATCTCCCGCGCGCGGCGATAGCGCGTGCGCTGCGCATCGGAGGCCCCCGCGGGGAGCGCGGTGAGAATCCGTTCGACCTCTTCGTCAAACGCGGCGCCGAGCGAGAGCGGCGTGGCGGGGCCGGGAAACCGCAGCCGCTGTGCGATCATCAAGCGATAGATTCGGTCGGTCGCGAGATCTTCCATGTAACCGTCGAGCAGGCTCGCACCGCGCCCCTCCAGGACGCCGTTGCGGTAACGAATGACCGTGCGAATAGCGGCACGCGTTCCTTCGAGCGTCGTCGCACCGACGCCGGCGGGTGCCGGTCGCAGATCGGGATGGAGCGTTTCGAGCGAGGGCCGGCGGCCCAGCTGATTTGGAGCGGGAAATTGCGCGACTGCGATCGCGTTCTGATCGGGGTGACCGGTCCAGGCGCCGTCCATCAAACAGGCGGCTTCGTTCGCTTTGTCGCGCTCGAGAACGGCGAGCGCGCGAGCGTTGAGCTCGGGGTCTTCGCGGCTGGGATAGAGCGCCGTCATTCCTCCGATTGCAAGCGCTCCGCGCCGGTGCGCGATCTCCGGCAAGAGCGTCCGCACGCGCTGAAAGAACGGAACGTCGAACGGAATCGTATTGCGATCGGGCAGCAGCCACGTAGGATCGGTGAGATTATAGTGAATGAGACTCGCCATATAATCCCAACGGCCGAGGTTGAGACCGAGGATGTACTCGCGCAGATGGTAGAGGAACTCTTCCATCTGGTAAGCGATCGGGTGCGACTCGATCAGCGCCATCGCTTTGATCGAGCCGCGTTCCCAGCCTTTCGCCTCGACGAGCGCGTCGAAGACGTCCCTCCACCAACGCGCTTCTTCGGCCGATTCCGATTTCGGAATGTAGATGCAGAGCGGATGGCGCAACCGCGCATACTCGAGATTGAAGACGAGCAGCGCGAGATCGAAGAGCGAGGCGCTCGTCGTCGCCTGGGTAATGACGCCGGCCTGGGCTAGGTGCAGTCCACGAACGCGATTCCAAACGACCGTTGCGCTCGGCTCGATCGCCACGGTTCTGCCGCGCTTGGCATCGTCATACGTCAATTCGCCGTAGAGCGCGGCGACGATGTTGCGATGCCCAAGCATCAGGCGCTCCCAGGCATTCGCCATCGAGTCTTCGAGATCGAGCATTACGCCGGGAGCACCGGAGTTTAGCATCTTCACGCAGAGCTCGGCGTCGTCGGCGGGTCCGGTCATCTGATTGCGCTGATCGGCGCACCAAGCCGGCAACTCGATCCGCCACTCCGATTGCGTAGCCTCGGAAGGCGGCAGGTACGTCGGAAGATCGCCGGCATGCGCGCGCGCCAGTCCTTCCTTGCGCGCGTTCGCGAGCCGCTGCTGCAGCGGCGTGAAGCGCCGGTGCAGCGGCAAATAGAACGCGGCGAAGCCGGCCGGCAAGTCGCGCTCGATCGAAAAGCCGGCCGGAGCGACGTTCACGGCTCGCTCCTAGGCGGGCACTTTGGCGGCGGTTTCGTAAAACTGTTCGGCCTCGGTCGAGCCGGCTAAGGCCGTCGTCGAGACGTTGCCTTCGCCGATGATCTTCGCAACTTCGTCGAAGTAGCCCGTGCCGACTTCACGCTGATGGCGCGTCGCGGCATAGCCGAGCGGTTCGCTCGCGAACTCGCGAGCCTGAAACTCGGCGTACGCGCTCATGCCGCGCACTTTGAACTCGTGCGCGAGGGTGAAGAAGCTGTGGTTGAGCGAGTGAAAACCGGCGAGCGTGATGAATTGGAATTTGTAACCCATCGCTCCGAGGCGTTCTTGGAAGTTTGCAATCGTCGCGTCGTCGAGCTTCTTCTTCCAGTTGAACGAGGGCGAGCAGTTGTAGGCGAGCAGCTTATCGGGATAGCGCGCGTGAATCGCATCGGCGAAACGCCGCGCCTCTTCGAGATTCGGTTCGGAGGTCTCCATCCAGAGCAGATCCGCGTACGGTGCGTATGCGAGCCCGCGCGCGATACACGCTTCGATCCCGGCCTTCGTAACATAGAATCCTTCGGGGGTTCGTTCGCCGGTGATAAAGGCGCGGTCTCGGGCGTCGACGTCGCTCGTAACGAGCTTTGCCGCATTCGCGTCGGTTCGGGCAATCAAGATCGTCGGCACGTCGAGGACGTCGGCTGCGAGGCGCGCGGCGAGCAGATGGCGCACCGCCTGTTGCGTCGGAATCAGCACCTTGCCGCCGAGATGCCCGCATTTCTTCTCGGAGCTGAGCTGGTCTTCGAAGTGCACGCCGGCCGCGCCCGCGCGAATCATGGACTTCATCAGCTCGAAGACGTTGAGGGCGCCGCCGAAACCGGCTTCGGCATCGGCAACGATCGGCAGATACCAATGCGTTCCGCCGAGTCCTTCGAGCGACTCGATCTGATCGAGGCGCGCGAGGGCGTTGTTGAGGCGCTCCACCAGTGCCGGGACACTGTTGACCGGATAGAGAGACTGGTCGGGATACATCTCACCGGCAGCGTTCGCATCGGCGGCGACTTGCCAGCCGCTGCAATAGAGCGCCCGCAAACCGGCGCGTGCGGCTTGAACCGCCTGGTTTCCCGTGAGCGTGCCGAGTGCCGTGACGGGTTTGGGATCTTGCAAGTCGCGCCAAAGCCGCTCGGCACCCATGCGCGCGAGGCTCTGCTCGGCGACGAAGCTCCCACGTAAACGCAGCACCGCTGCGGCGTCGTAGCGGCGCTCGATGCCGCGCCAGCGGGGATCGCTCTGCCAGGACTGCTGCACGACTCCAAGGACCTCCCCGTTACCCTTCACTCGCTCCACCTCCGGTTTTATTTGGACTGGTCTGGATTGTCCGTTGGCCTATTTTGGATGGCTAGATAGACAATCTTGGACCGATTATTTATTTACCCGGTATACCGGAGAGCGAATCGGATTGTCAAGCCTCGAGACACTGCGTGGCGCACCATCTCTCGATTCGCGCACGGATCGCATCACGCACGGTCCGGGTGCACTCCAAACGCTCGGCCCACGAGCCGGCGAATCCCGCGGGATCGGGAAAACTCCAGTTGAGCCGTTCACCGCCACCGGGAACGATCGGGCATCGGGCGCGGCTCGCCTCGTCGCAGACCGTTATGACGTGCGAGTAATCGACATCGCCCTTACTCGCCGCCTCGACGCTCCTGGGCTCGTTTCGCGAGATGTCGATGCCGACTTCCCGCATCGCTTCGACGGCGAGCGGATTCAGCGCTCCGGGTTCGATCCCCGCGCTCTCGGCGATGAAATCGTTGGGACAGCGTGCGTTGAGAAATGCTTGCGCCATTTGACTGCGCGCGGAGTTGTGAACGCAGACGAAGAGAACGCGGCGTTTCATTTTTGGAACTCCCCTTTCGACCGTAAGACGCGCGAAGAGCGCCGCCGCTGCAAAGGCTCCGAGCAACTCGGCGACGACGAATGGCGGCACGTCCACGGGCGCGATGCCCGCGAATGTGTCGGTGAGCGAGCGCGCGATCGTAACGGCGGGATTTGCGAACGATGTGGAAGACGTAAACCAATAGGCTCCGACGATGTACGAACCGACCGCGAAGGCGTTGACCCCCGGTCGATAGCGGGAACATCCCCAGATGATCGCGAGCAAGCCGAACGTCGCTACGAACTCGCTCAACAACAGGGGCAAGCCATGGCGCGCGTGTCGAGACGTGAGTACCGCGGGCTGCGCGAACATGAGATTGGCGAGTACGACCCCCCCGATCGCGCCCAGAACCTGCGCGAGAACGTACGCTGCGCCCGCGCCCGCGCCGATCCTTTTCGTCACGGCCTCCATGAGGGTGATCGCAGGATTGAAGTGCGCACCCGAGATGGGTGCGAACGCTAGGATGATCGCGACGAGCACGCCTCCCGTCGCAATCGAGTTCGCGAGCAGCGCCAAAGCGAGATTACCGCCTGCAAGGCGCTCGGCCATGATCCCGGATCCGACGATCCCCGCCAAGAGGAGCGCCGTCCCTAACGCTTCACAGATAAGCCGTTGGGGAAGTGCGGGTTTCAGGTCGTGCAACACTCCGCCTCGTTTCGCTGCTCGGTCTCCGCATGTACCGTGTAGACTTCCCAGCGGCGGCCGTCCGGATCGGTCACCCAAACCTTTGTTTGATTTGCGTAACAGCACGTCTCTTCGCGCTCGACCGCGGTCGTGCGCCCCGCAGCGCCCAAGCGCACGATCGCGCGCTCGACCTCGCGCGTCGAGTCAACCGCGATTCCATAATGTGCGTCACGGGCCGGCGCAACGTTCCCGCTTAGGTCGAGAGCCAGCTCCAGCGCCGGATTCTCGGTTAGGAAGAGCGCATAATCGGCTTGCGTTCGCGCCGGTTTTGAGTCTAGGAGCACCGAATAAAAAGCGATACTGTCGTCGAGATCCGACGCCGCAAGATTGAGATGCACTTTCACGATCGAACTTTCTGATTGAAGAGGCGGCTGACTGCCGACTGAAGCCGTCGCTGCGCGTCTTCCGCCAGCCGATAGTAGACCCACGTTCCCCGCCGCTCGCACGATACGAGATCAGCCTCGCGCAAGATCCGCAGATGATGTGAAACAGTTGGTTGGTTTAGAGGAAGCGCGTCGGTGAAGTCGCAGACGCAAACCTCCTCGTTCGCCGCCGCCAGCATCGCGAGCATCTGAGAGCGATACGGGTCGGCGACGGCTCGCATCAAGGCGGCCTCCTCGGAGTAGTCATTAGGCGGTTTGCGTTTGGGCGGGCAGCATCGCTGCGTCGACATCCTTCGATACTATGCGTTGTATCGAAGAAAGTCAATATAAGTTATGGCGTCACGGCATAGAGCTCGTGGTATCCGTCGAGCGTCGCGTAATCCTCGGCGCCGTTCAACGGGCCGGCCTCATGCGGATTGACGAGCACGAAGATGCGTCGCGCTCGCGCGAACCGGCGGTAACGCGTGACGTTGACGTTGTCGTCGGAGATGACGACCCGTCCGGGGAGCGAGCCGTCCACGTATGCACCATAAGCGAGCGAGGTAGCGTCGAGCCAGCTCGTGATGATGACGCCGCCTGGCGGAACGTACGCGCGAACGTTGCGGATCACCCAGCGGCCGCCCTCGGCCGGCGCGTGACGAAAGAAGCTCATGTGGCGCTGGAAACTTAGCGCAGCCCCGGCGAGCAAAAAGGCGACCAGCGCAAAATGAAGCGCGAGCCACGGAGCGCGGCGCGAGTTCGGCGTCAGTGCGCCGAGCAGCGGCACGGCGATCCACGATGCCAATAGCCGGTAACGCCCGACGTCGCTCTCGTTCGGATAGACGACCGAGAACAGCAGCCCCGCGGTGCAGGCGACGATGAGGACGAGCGCGGCGCGCCAGTCGCGGCGGCACGCGATGCCGAAACCCGCGATAGCGAGGAGCGTTGCGATGATTCCATACTCTTTTCGCGAGCCGTCGACGAAGGTCCAGATCGCCGCTCCGACGTGGACGGGGTTCAACGAGGCGAGAAAGTACGATGGGGTCTTCGATTCGGTGCCGGTCAACTCGAGCGCGAGGCCGCGCGGCGTGCTCGGGTCGTTATAGTTCCAAAAGATGCTGCCGCGGTTGCCGGTCAGCGCGGCTGCGGGATCGAGATGGTGCGTGACGACGTATGCCGAGCGCAGCGGAAGATAGGCGTAGAGCAGCAGCGCCACGACGACGAGCGCGAGCGAACCGGCGACGAGCCGCGCCGGTGGACGCTTCTTCGCGACTGCCGCACCGAGGAGCAGCGCCGGTAGAATCCAGAGTGCGTTGGGATGTGCCGCCATTCCCAATCCCGCCAGCGCGAACGCCCCCGCGAACCATTGAGCCGTCGCACCGTGAAGCCAGCGAACGAACGCATAGATTGCAAGTGCTGAGCAGGCGACGGCGAGATCCTGCGCCTCCGCGCGGATCGCGTGCGCCCAGACGTTCTGCGTAAACGCAAACCACAGCGTCGCGGCAAGCCCGACCGGCATGCTTGCGCCGAACTCGAGCGCCACGGCGAAGCCCGTCGCCGCCGTCACGCCCATCACGATCGCGCTCATCGCGTTCATTCGCCAAGCAATCGAACCGATTGCGACCAAGTGCGACCACGCGTAGCCGGTCAGCACGTAGAGCGGAAAGCCGGTCGGATGCGAGATGCCTAGAATGTAGGGCACTCCTTGCAACTCGGCGGTATCCCACGATGCGGGCTCGGGCGAAACGGAGAGAATGTAAACGGTGGCCGGCAGTATGAAGGCTGCCAGCAGGAAGAGCGGGCGCGCCGCTCTCACGTCAAGGTCGGCAACGGCAAGGACGGACGCGTGGAGAGATCGGGGCGCAGTTCGACGTAACTCGAGAGCGCGCGCTCCATCAGTTCGAGTGCGAGGTCGAGCTGCGGATCCTTACCGTCGCGATAATCGTGCGGCGCGATGTCGACATCGAAGTCGGGATCCGTGCCGTAGTTCTCAACGCCCCAGCCGACGTCGACGAACCAGAACGAGAACTCCGGCTGCGTCGTGAGCGATCCATCCACGAGGTGATGGTACGGATCGATACCGATTACGCCGCCCCACGTCCGTTTTCCGACGAGCGGACCGAGCTTATAGAGCTTGAAAGAGTGACTGAAAATGTCGCCGTCCGATCCGGCGAATTGATTGGTGAGCGCGACGATGGGGCCGCCGACCGACTCCGGCGGATACGGAACCGGAGCGCCGTATCGCGGTGCGTCGTAACCGATGCGCTTGCGCGCGAGCTTTTCGAGTAAGAGCGGTGAGACGTGGCCGCCGCGATTGTAACGCACGTCCACGATCAAGCCTTTGCGATCGAACTCACTGAGATAACCCCGGTGAAACTCGGAGAAGCCCCACGGACCCATATCGGGGATGTGCAGGTATCCCACGCGCTCGCCGGTTCGCTCGTGCACGATTCGCCGGTTCTCCTCCACCCATGCGCGGTAACGGACGGCGCCCTCGTGCGCGAGCGCCTTCACGAGCACCGTTCGCTCGCCGTTCTTCTTTTCACGAAGCGTGACCGAGACGTTCCGGCCCGCCGTGTTGACGAGCAGTTGGTCGGGTGTGACCTCGCGAGAGAGGCGTTTGCCACCGATTGCGACGATGCAGTCTCTCTCGCGCACGTCGAGTCCGGGTTCGGCGAGCGGCGAATCGTGCTCGCGATT
>Ga0153928_1000494_pt1 | contig 19488 bp, 16 predicted proteins | sample TSNJ012MetaG_FD_106656 | JGI IMG/M metagenome (GOLD analysis project Ga0153928, IMG submission 106656) | Attine ant fungus gardens microbial communities from New Jersey, USA - TSNJ012 MetaG | ecosystem: Host-associated > Fungi > Mycelium > Unclassified | place: USA: New Jersey, Wharton State... | reverse complement strand
GTGCTGATCTCGGGGTTCGGCGGCGCGGGCTTCCCCAACGTGCTGATCCGCGCGCTGCGCGAGCGCAGCCCCAAGAACCTCACCTTGGTGGTCAATTCGGCGACGCACCGCTTTTCGCTCACCCATGAGCTGCTCGACGCCGGCCTCGTGCGCAAGGTGATCTGCAGCGCCGCGCGCGGCCACCAGAAGGAGCCGACCGCGTTCGAGAAGCTGTGGATGGCCGGCAAGATCGAGCTGACCTGCCTGCCGCAGGGCACGATGACCGAATGCATCCGCGCCGGCGGCGCCGGCATCGCGGCCTTCTACACGCCGGTCGGCTTCGGCACCGAGCTCACCAAGGGCAAGGAGGTGCGCCGCTTCGGCGAGCGCGACTACGTGCTCGAACAGGCGATCATCGGCGACCTCGCCCTGGTGCGCGCCGACACCGCCGACCGCTACGGCAATCTCACCTTCCGCTACGCGCAGGCGAACTTCGGGCCGGTGATGGCGACCGCCGCCAAGCTCGCGGTCGCCGAAGTACGCGCGATGGAGGACGAGCCGATCGACCATACGCGCGTGCAGCTTCCCGGCATCTACGTCGACCGCATCCTGGCGGTGGGAGATGTCAGATGAACGGCCGGCAAACGGCGTGGCTCTGGCTGGTGCTGCTCATCGCGCTCGTCACGCCGCCCGCAGCCGCGGAGGAAACCGTGTGCATCGAGAATGCGACGATCGACGAACTCAAGGGCGCGCTCGCCGCCGGCCGCGTCACCTCGGTCGATCTGGTGCGCGGCTATACGGCGCGGATCGAAGCCTACGATCGCGCTGGCCCGCGGCTTAATTCGATCCGCGAGCTCAACCCGGACGCGCTCGCGATCGCCGGCAAGCTCGATGCCGCGCGCAACAAAGGCCGCCCGCTCGCGGGCATCCCGATCCTCCTCAAGGACAACATCGCAACCGGCGATGCCCAGCACACGACCGCCGGCTCGCTCGCGCTTGCGGACGCGCAGGCGCAGCGCGACGCGACGGTCGCAAAGCTGCTGCGCGAGGCGGGCGCCGTCATTCTCGGCAAGGCCAACCTGACCGAGTTTGCCAATATTCTGGCGGTCGGGATGCCGTCGGGCTACAGCTCGCTCGGCGGCCAGGTGCGCAACCCCTATGCGCCCGAGGTCAACGCGGCGGGCATTCCGTTCGTGCCGCCGGGCGGATCGAGCGCGGGCTCGGCGGTCGCGGTGGCCGCGGGATTTGCCGCGGCCGCGATCGGCACCGAAACGTCGGGCTCCCTGCTCTCGCCCGCCAATCAGAACGGCCTCGTCACCGTCAAGCCGACGGTCGGGCTGATCAGCCGCGCCGGCATCGTGCCGATCGCGGCGAGCCAGGACACCGCCGGCCCGCTCACCCGCACGGTGCGCGACGCCGCGATCCTGCTCAACATCCTCGCCGCGCGCGATCCACCCGATCCGGCAACCAAACATTTGCAGCGCCCCGCCGACTACACCAAATTCCTCGATCCCGACGGTTTGCGCGGGGCGCGCATCGGCGTTCCCAGCGATCCCGCCGATCCCGGCAACGACGTCTACTACAAGCCGCTGCGGCCGCCAGCCGCCGCGGTGATGCGCGAGGTCATCGCCGTGCTGGAAGCGGCGGGCGCCACGGTGGTCCGTGCGAACATGCCGACGCGCGGCTGGATCGGCGGCCCCGGCACCGAGGCCGCGATCCTCAACACCAACCCGGAAAGCCCCACCAGGAATCAACCCGCGCGGGTTCCGGCGATTTATTTGTATGAACTCAAGCACGACATGAACGCCTATCTGCGCGACTGGGCCAAGGGCGCCAGGGTGCGCACGCTCTCCGACATCATCGCCTTCAACAAACAAAACGCCGACCGCGCGTTGCGCTTCGGTCAGGATATTTTCCTTGCCGCCGAGGAAACGCGCGGCGACCTGAGCGAGATGGAATACAAATCCGCCCGGCAAATGGACCTGCGCGCGAGCCGCACGCTCGGCATCGACGCCTACATGGATGCGCACAAGCTCGACGCGATCCTGTTCCCCGGCACCGCAGGCGCCTCGATCGCCGCCAAGGCCGGCTACCCGAGCGTGCTGGTGCCGGCCGGCATGGTGACCGGGCCTTCGGCACTGCCGCCCGGAGCGGCCAGCGCGACGAGCGACCAGGAGACACCGCCCTATCCCTTTGGGGCCACGTTCACCGGCCGCGCCTGGAGCGAGCCGGTGCTGCTGCGGCTGGCATATGCGTTCGAGCAGGCAACGAAAGCGCGCCGCATGCCCCCGGGCCTGCCGCCGCTGGCGCCGACTTGCGCGCCCAAGACCACGTCAAAGGAATAATCACCCATGACCCCGCTCAACCGACGGCAAATGGCGTGGCGCGCCGCGCAGGACATCCGCGACGGCATGGTGGTCAATCTCGGAATGGGCATGCCGGTGCACGTCGCCGACTACGTGCCGGACGGCGTCGATTTGTTTATTCACTCGGAGAACGGCGTCGTCGGCGCGGGCCCGCTCGCGCCGTCCGAGCGCGCCGACCCCGATCTGGTCGACGCCTCGAGCCGGCGCATCACCTTGCGGCCGGGCGCCGCGATCGTCGATTCCGCGTGGTCGTTCGCGATGATCCGCGGCGGCCACATCGACGTGACGATCCTCGGCGCCTTCGAAGTGGCGCAGAACGGCGACCTCGCCAACTGGGACATGCGGCTGCCCAACAAGGGGCCGCTGGTGGGCGGTGCCATGGATCTCGCCGCCTGCGCGCGCGCCGTGTGGGTGATCATGGAGCACAACACGCGCAACGGCGCGCCGCGCCTGCTCGATGCGTGCAACCTCCCGCTCACGGCGGTGAAATGCGTGCGACGCATCCACACCGACGTCGCAGTGATCGAGGTGACGCCCGCGGGGTTCGTCGTGCGCGAGGTGATCGAGGGCATGGACCAAGCGGAGCTGCAGGCGCGCAGCGGCGCGCCGCTCACATTCGCCAATGACTGCCAGCTGCTGCGGACGCCGGCGCTGGCCGATGCGGAGTAGGACGTCACACCGTCGCCTGGTTCCCCAGAATCACCGTCGACTGTGAGGAGAGCACGCCGCCGTTGCCGTGGGCGATGGCGACCTCGCAGTCTTTCACCTGCCGCGCGCCGCATTCGCCGCGTAGCTGACGCACCGCCTCGATCAAAATGAACAGGCCGTACATGCCGGGATGACAATACGAGAGCCCGCCGCCGTTGGTGTTGACCGGCAACGAGCCCTTCGGCCCGATGCGGCCGTCCGACACGAAGGCGCCGCCCTCGCCCTTCTTGCAGAAGCCGAGGTCTTCCAGGAACAGCATCGTGTTGAGCGTGAACGCGTCGTAAAGCTCGACCGCGTCGACGTCGGCGGGGCCGAGCTTCGCCATCGCATAGGCTTCCTTGCCCGACGCCACCGCGCCTGTCACCGTGAGATCGGGCATGCTGGAAATCGCGTTATGCGTGATGCTCTGGCCGCAGCCGAGCACATACACGGGCGGCTTCTTGAACGAGCGGGCGCGCTCGGCCGACGCGAGGACGATGGCGCCGCCGCCGTCGGTCACCAAACAAATATCGCGCACGGTGAAGGGATGACTCACCATGCGGGCGTTGAGGACTTCCTGGATGGTGAGCGGCTTCTTCTCCCATGCGACCGGATTGAGCAGCGCCCAGTCGCGCGCCGCGACCGCCACGGCGGCGAGCTGCTCGCGCGTGGTGCCGTATTGATGCATGTGGCGCGAGGCAGCGAGCGCATAGGCGCTCGACGGCATGAACGGCCGGAACGGCGTCTCGTACGGATTGATCTCGCGCATCGAGGCCTGGCGCCGCCCGATGCTGCGCTGGGTCGAGCCGTAGGCGACGACCGCGAGGTTGCACAGGCCGAGTTGGATCGCCGCCGCAGCATGCGCCACGTGATACTCGAACGACGAGCCGCCGACGATGGTCGAGTCGATATAGGCCGGCTGGATGCCGAGATATTCGGCGAACGCCAGCACCGAGAGGCGGGCTTGCGCCGTGGCGCAGAACAACCCGTCGACATCCTTGAGCGAGGCGCCGCAATCGGCGAGCGCGCGTTGCGTGCCTTGCGCCATCAAGTCGAGCGGCGACATTTCCTCGGCGACCTTGCCGAGATCGGATTCCGCAGCGCCGATGATGGCGGCGCCTCCCCGCTGCAAGCCGCTCATCGCTTGCCCTCCGGCACGAACACGGGACAGGGCGGCTCCTCGCCGCCGGGACGATGCACGCGGAAGCGCACGCGCATGCCGATCTTCACGTCGTTCGGCGCGATGTCCTCGACGCGGCTCATCAGCCGGAAGCCTTCGTCGCAGTCGATCAGCGCCACGTTGAACGGCGCGCCTTCCTGCGGATGCACGACCGTGGTGGCGTAGACGGTGCCGGCGCCGGCGCTCACGCGCCATTCGAGCCGCTCGCTGCCGGTGAACGGGCAGAGCACGCGCGGATAGAACACCGCGCGGTTGGCGGCCGGCGAAAACTGATAGGCAAGCTCGCCGCGCTCGAGATGGTCGAGATAGGTTTTCAGCGGCGATTGCGTCTGGGTCTGCATGGAGGTCCCTCACTCTGCGGCGTGGCATTTAAGCTGCGGTCATGACGTGGATCAACACCGCTTGTAGCCCGCATGAGCGAAGCGATATGCGGGGTCTGTTCCCGGATTTCGCTACGCTCATCCGGGCTACGGAAAATCACTCCGCTGCCAGCGGCCGCGCTGCCGCCTCGAGGTAGCCGTCGCGGGTCTGCGGCAGCTTCCAGCCGAGCATCTTGCCGGCGACGAGGGTGCGCAGCACCTGGGCGGTGCCGCCGCCGATCGTGAACATGCGCACGTCGCGCGCCAGGCGCTCGAGCGGGAAATCGCGCGAGTAGCCGCGCGCGCCGAAAATCTGCAGCGCGTCGTTGACGATGCGGATCGCCGCCTCCGACGCGAAGATCTTCGCCTGGGCGGCGAGCATGGGGTCGGGGAATGCGCTCTGCGCGGGTCCGCGCGAGCGGGCGGCGGCGTAGAGCATCAGGCGCGCTGCGGTGAGTTGCGTCTGCATGTCGGCGAGCATCCATTGCAGGCCCTGGAACTCGGCGATCGGCCGGCCGAACTGCTCGCGCGTCTTTGCCCAGTCGAGCGCGAGATCGAGCGCGCCCGCCGCGATCCCCATCGCCACCGTGCCGGCGCCCACCCGCTGGCTGTTGTAGGCGTTCATCAGGTCGGCAAAGCCGCGGCGGAAACCTGACGGCGGCACCAGCGCCATGGCGGCCGGCACCTCGAGGTTCTCGAACGCCAGTTCGCCCTCGGGCATGCCGCGCAGCCCCATGGTGGCTTCACGCCGCACCACGTGCAGGCCCTTGGCCTCGTCGCGCACGGCGAGGAAACCGCCGAGGCCGAGGTCTTCGCCGCGCTCGTCGAACACGCGCGCGAAGATGAGATGAAGCCGCGAGACGCCGCCGCCGGTGATCCAATGCTTGCGGCCATTGACGACGTAAACGTCGCCGCGCTTGTCCGCGCGCGTCGTCATCGCCATGGCGTCGCTGCCGGCCTGCGGCTCGGTGATACAGATCGCCGGCTTGTCGCCGGCAAGCACGAGGTCCGCCGCGAGACGCTTCTGTGCCTCGCTGCCGTACGCCATCACAGTCGAGATCGCGCCCATGTTGGTTTCGACGATGATGCGGCCGGTCACCGTGCAGGCCTTCGCCATTTCCTCGATCACCAGCACGGCGTCGAGGAACGAGCGCCCCTGCCCGCCGTATCGCACGGGAATCGTCATGCCGACGAAATTCGCCTCGGCCAGCGCGCGCACGATATCCCATGGATATTGCTCGTCGCGGTCGATCGCGGCGGCGCGCGGGCGCACGACGCTCGTTGCGAAATCGCGGGCGCGGTTCTGGAGCGACAATTCGTCGGGGTGAAGGCCGAGGGTCATTTGTTTCCTCCCTTCGCTACCACACCCTACACGCTTTCTCGGGCGGCTGCGCCATGGGCGCACCCGCGCGGCAACTGAACGCGCGCGCGAACTCCGCCTGGTTGGCAACGACACCGTTGACGCGGAACTCCCCCGGCGAATGCGGATCGATCATCGCGCGCCGGTGCTTGTCCTGATCGCTGGCATTGCCGCACCAGACCTGGGCATAGGCGACGAAGAAGCGCTGCTGGGCGGTGAGCCCCTCGGCCGGCGGCGGCGTGGCGCCGCCGAGCGCCTTCGCGAGCGCCGCGTAGGCGAGGCGCAGGCCGCCGTTGTCGGCGATGTTCTCGCCCAAGGTGAGCCGGCCGTTCACGGTGACGTCACCGACCGCGGTGTAACCCCCGTACTGCTTGACCAGACAGGCCGCGCGTTGCTCGAACGCCGCTGCGTCGGCGCCGGTCCACCAGTCGTGCAGGTTGCCGCTGCCGTCGTACTTGCGGCCCTGGTCGTCGAAGCCGTGGGTCATCTCGTGACCCATGACCGAACCGATGGCGCCATAGTTCGCGGCCGCATCGAGCGCCGCATCGTAGAACGGCGGCTGCAGGATTCCGGCCGGAAAGTTGATGTCGTTGGTGCGCGGGTTGTAATAGGCGTTGACGATCGGCGGCGGGATGTTCCACTCGGAACGGTCGACCGGCTTGCCGATCTTTGCCAGCCGGCGGCGAAATTCGAAGCCTTCCGCCCGCAGGGCGTTGCCGAGCGCGTCGCTGCGCACGACTTCGAGGGCCGAATAGTCGCGCCACTTGTCCGGATAGGCGACCTTGTTGGCGATCGCCGAAAGCTTCGCCAGCGCCTTCGCCTTGGTCTCTTCCGTCATCCAGTCGAGGCTGGCGATGTCTTCCGCATAAGCCGCTTCGATCGACCGGATCATCGCCACGGTCTCGTCCTTGGTGTTCGGCGAAAACGCCGCCGCCACATAGGCGCGGCCGAGATCCTCCCCGATGAGCCAGGTCGTTTCCTGCACGCAGCGCTTCCACCGCGGTTGGTCCTCCTGCGCGCCGGAAAGGACACGCCGCTCGAACGCGAAGCGCTCCGCCACGAATACCTGCGGCAACCAGATCGCGGCGCGGTTGACGAGCTGCCAGCGCAGATAGGCCTTGAGCGCAGGGACGTCGTTGCCGGCCAACACGCCGTCGAAGCCTTTGAGGAAGTCCGGCCAGCCGACATTGAGCTGATCGATCGCGCCCTGCCCGACCGCGGCGAAATAATCGTCCCAGGCGAAATGCGGCGCGAGGGCGGCCAACTCGGCGCGGGGAAGCTTGTGGTCGAGGTTCTTCGGATCGCGCCGATTCACCCGCTCGAGCGACGCCTTGGCGAGGTCGGCCTCGAGCGCCAGCACCGACTCGGCATTCCGGTCTGCCGCGTCGCTCGGCTCGCCGAGCAGCCGGAACATGTTGCCGACGTGCTGGCGGTAGGCTTTGCGCGTCGCGACCGACGCCGCGTCGTCGCGCAAATAATAATCGCGGTCGGGAAGTCCGAGGCCGCCCTGGTCGATCTCCGCGATCACCTTGGTCGCGTCGGCATTATCCGCGGTGGAGCGGAAGGCAAAGAATGGGCGCAGACCGTTCTGGTGCTCATGGGCGAGCAGCGCCGGCAGTGCGTCGGCGCCGGTGAGCGCCGCGATGCGGTCGAGCTCCGGCGCAAGCGGCGCCAGCCCCTTTGCTTCGATGCCGGCCTCGTCCATGCAGCTTGCGTAGAAATCGCCGATCTTGCGCGTCGCCGGGTCGGACCCGGCGGCGGCCGCTTCCAGGATGGCACGCAGCTTTTCCCGATTGAGCTCGGTCAGGGTATCGAACCTGCTCCAGCGGCCGCGGTCGGGCGGAATCGGATGGGTCCTGATCCAGTTGCCGCAGGCGAATTTGTAGAAGTTCTCGCACGGCGAAACGGCGTGATCGATCGCCGTCGCATCGATCACCGGGATGCCTTCGGCCGCGTGCAGCGCCGGCCCCGCGATCAAGAGCGAGGCCACAGCCAAACCCACAGCGCATTCTTGCTTCACGAACATCTCGCTAAATCCGCCGCACCGGAATCGACCAGGCGAGCACCAGGCCGATGCCGGTGAAGGCCGCCATCGCCAGGAACGCCGCCTGAAACGCCTCGGCGATCTCCGCCTGCGCCACGACTTGGCGCGCCGGCTCGAGCGTCGCCATGGCGTTGGGCCCACGCTGCACCATCACGGAAAACAGACGTGCGGTCTCGGGATCGGTCGCGGCGAGCACCGAGAACAACACGGCGGCGACGATCGCGGTGCCGAGCGCCGCGCCTACCGAGCGGGAAAACTGCACCGACGCCGCGCCGGCCCCGAGCATCTTCGGCCCCGCCACCGCCTGCACGGTGACCTGCACGACCCCCATGACCGTGCCCATGAACAGCGCGTTCCAACCGAAGATCCACGGCAGATAGGCCGTCGGCAGGCGAGACGCCAACAATGCAAACAAAACGAGATTGATGGTCACCACGACGAGGCCCCAGATCGGAAAGATCGTCGTGAGGCCGGTGCGCGTGACGATCCGACCCGTGACCATCGAGCCGACGCCAATGCCGGCCGTGAGCGGCAGCATGAGCAGGCCGGTGTCCTGGGGGGAGAGGCCGCGCACGGCCTGCAAATAGATCGGCAGGAACGTGATCATCGATACGAGCGCGGCGCCGTGACAGGCGGCAAGCGCATCGCTGCGCCAGATCGCTGTCTGGCGCAGCAGCGCGACCGGCAGCAGCGGCGTGGGCGCGCGGTTTTCCTGGCGCAGCAGCAGGCCCAGCGAGGCGATGCTCAGCCCCATGAGGCCGAGGACCGTGAACAGGGTGCGCGGCTCCCAGCGCTGCGCCTCTTCCAGCGCCAGCAAAATCGGCACCACGAACAGCACGAACCAAACAAGGCCGGGCGTGTCGAAGCGCCACTCGCCGCGTGTTCCCTCGTGGGGAGCAAGCCGCATGGTCAGCAGCACGGCAATCACGCCGATCGGCAGGTTCACCAGGAACACCGAGCGCCAGCCGAAGTAATGGGTGAGGAAGCCGCCGACCACCGGGCCGAAAGTGCTCGACGTGACCATCACGCCGGCCAGGTAGCCCTGGTAGCGGCCGCGCTCGCGCGGCGGAATGGTCTCCCCGATCAGCGCCTGCGAGAGCGTCATCAGGCCGCCGCCGCCCAGCCCCTGCAGGATGCGTGCGCCGGTGAGCATCTCGATGCTCTGCGACGCCGCGCACAGGAGCGAGGACCCCATGAACAACGCGAGCGCGATGAACATCATGCGCTTGCGGCCGAAGACGTCGCCGAGCTGGCCGTAAACCGGGGCCGCGACCGTGGTGGAGATCAGGTAGGCGATGACGACCCAGGAGGCGCGCCCGATCTGTCCCAAGGTGGCGGCGATCGCCGGCAGCGCCGTTGCCACGATGGTCTGGTCGACCACCGCCAGGAACATCGGCAGCATGATCGAGGGGAAGACGCGGAAGAACAGGTTCCGGCTCGACCCCGCCGCTCCGAGGGCGACTGAGGCGGTGGGCGAGGGATCGGGGGGCACGATGGGGATGCGGGCTTGCGCGGGACTGACGATGTGGCGGGGCGATGCGGCCGAACCGTAGCGCAATGGGCGCGCTGCCTCCATAGGTTACGAGTTGTGAGAGTCCGATATGGCACCTGTGCAAATCGTGGGCTTGACCGCACGAAATTAGGCCGCATGTTAATGGTTGGGATCGAACACCCCGCTTGAGGTTGCACGCTCCGAGGCGGGCGCGTCATTCATCGCGCAGATGCTTGCGAAAATCGATTGGGGCGCAGCCGCTTGAGGCGAAGCCTCTCGCATGCTGGCCTGCGCTTCACCCTCGACCCGCGGCTGTTTCGGCCGTAAGCAATCGCAAAAATCAGGAGGAAAACCCATGGACATCGCTTTGGCCGGATCGAAGCCGACGCGGCGCGGCCCCGCCGATTCCTTCACCGGGACGGTATGGCAGGACCCGATCATCGAGGCGCCGGCGCCGGCGCGGCTCAGGTGCAACCGCGTGAGCTTCGCGCCGGGCGCGCGCACCGCCTGGCACACCCATCCGCTCGGGCAAACGCTCCACGTCGTCTTCGGCACAGGCCGGGTGCAGGCCGAGGGCGGTCCGGTGCGCGAAATTCGCGCCGGCGACACGGTGTGGATTCCGCCGGGCGAGAAGCACTGGCACGGCGCCGGGCCCAACACGCGCATGGTGCACATCGCCATGCAGGAGGCGCTCGACGGGAAGGCCGTCACCTGGCTCGAGCACGTGAGCGACGCGCAATATTCCACGCCGGTCGGCTGAAGGGAGACCGCCATGCGCGTCAACGCGAACGGCATCGCCGTCAATTATCAGATCGACGGCGCCGAAGGCGCGCCGTGGCTGGTGCTGAGCAACTCGCTCGCCACGAACCTATCGATGTGGGACGAGCAGGCCGCCGAGCTCAAGAAATCGTTCCGCGTGCTGCGCTACGACCAGCGCGGCCACGGGGGCACCGACGCGCCGGCCGGGCGCTACACGTTCGACCTGTTGATCGCCGACGCGATCGCGCTGTTCGATGCGCTCTCGATCAGGCGTGCGCATTTCGGCGGCCTCTCGATGGGCGGCGCCACGGCGCTCGGCCTCGCGCTGCGCCATCCCGACCGGATCGACCGCGCGATCATTTGCGACTCCGGCTGCGCCTCGACGGCAGCGACCAGCCAGCAGTGGGAGGAGCGCATCGCCGCTGCGCAGAAGGGCGGCATGGCGGCGATGGTCGATTCGACGATGGCGCGCTGGTTCCCGCCCGAGACCGTCAAGGCGAACCCGCCCCATCTCGACAAGGTGCGGGCGATGATCCGCACGACGCCGGTCGAAGGCTTCATCGGCTGCGCGGCGGCGCTCGCCGATCACGACTTTCGCTCGGCGGTCGCAACGGTGACGCGGCCGCTGCTGTTCGTCGTGGGCGAAAAGGACGGCACCACGCCGGCCGCCATGCAGGACATGCAGCAAAAAGTGCCCGGCTCGCGCTATGTCGAATTGCCGGGCGCCGGGCATATCTCCAACATGGACCAGCCGGCGCTGTTCACGAAGGCGATCGCGGAGTTTCTTGCTTAATCGTCATTGCGAACGAAGCGAAGCAATCCAGAGCAGAGCGCGCGGCGCCTCCGATTCTGGATTGCTTCGTCGCCCTTCGGGCTCCTCGCAATGACGAGTCCCGCTTCGCGGGGGGAATAGGGGATATTTGCTGCTCAATGCAGGCTCGGCGTCTTGAGGAACTTGCCGCGGTCCGCGGATTCCACCCGCACCTCGAACGTGCGGCCGTCGCGGTAGATCAACAGCGGCACCTCGACCCCGGCGTGCCCGAGCGACCACACCCGGCGGAAGAATCCAGCGGCGTCGTTGACCTGCGCGCCCGCGACCGCGAGCACGATGTCTCCCGTGCGCAGATCGGCGCGTTCCGCCGGGCCGCGCCCCGCCACTCCCGCGATCACGATGCGGTTTTCGATCTCGGTGGCGTAGAGGCCGAGCCAGGGACGCGGCGGACGATTGACCCGGCCGAACGTGACGAGGTCGTTGAGGATCGGCTTGAGCAGGTCGATCGGCACGATCATGTTGAGGTGCTCGGACTCTTCGCCCTCGCGCGACTGCTGCACCTGCAGCGAACCGATGCCGAGAAGCTCGCCCGTAGCTCCGATCAGCGCCGTGCCGCCCCAATTGGGATGTGCGGGCGCGGTGAAAATCGCTTCGTCGAGCACGTATTCCCAATGGCCGGCGAACTCCTGTTTGGAGACGATGCGGGCGGCGACCGAACGCTGACGTCCGCCATGGCCGGCGACCACCACCGGATCGCCCACCTCGGCGCCAGCGGAATCGCCGAGCGTCAACGACGGCATGTCGAGCCGCGCCAGCGCCTGCACCAGCCCGAAGCCAGTCGCCTGATCGTAGGCGAGCACGTGCCCCTGCACCGGGCGGCCGTCGATCAGGCTGATCCACACGGTCTGCGCCTCGGTGATGAGATAGCCGATGGTGAGCACCAGGCCGTCGCCGCGGATCAGCACGCCGTTGCCGGCCCGTTCGGTGCCGAGCGTCTCGGCCGTGAAGGCATCGGCCGGAACGATCGTGTGAAGGCCGACCATGGACCCCAACGTCCGCTCGAGGTCGTAGCCGTAGTTCTCCGGCTTCGGCTGCACCGACGGCGAGACTTTCCAGTCGCTCAAGGAGGCCATTGCGCAACTCCCTCGATCGGGGCCCTTTCGCGGGCTCGGTCGGCGCTGCTCGCCGGGAATCTATAGCTGCGCCGTAACATGCTGCAAGGACGCCAACTTTGGCAGGGGATTTCTGTTCCCCTTGCCCACGCAGCGGTCACTCCGGGCTTTCCAGCTCTCGGGCAATGGCCGCGACCACCTTGGGATCGCCCGGCTCGGTCGCGGTCGGGAACACCGCCGCGATATGGCCGTCGCGGCCGATCAGATATTTGTGGAAATTCCAGCGCGGCGTCTCGAGCGGCCGCTCGGCGGCGGCCCATTTGTAGAACGGATGCGCGGCGGATCCCTTCACGGCCACCTTGGCGGCGAGCGGAAAGGTGACGCCGTACTGGTGGTTGGCAGTCTCCACGATGTCGGCGGGGCTGCCCGGCTCCTGGCCGCCGAAGTCGTTCGACGGCACCCCGAGGATCATCAGCCCGCGCTCGTGGAACCGCGCCCACAAGTCCTGCAGGCCCGCGTACTGCGGCGTGTACCCGCACAGCGAGGCGGTGTTGACCATGAGGATCGGCTTGCCGGCGAAATCGGCCAGCCGGATGTCGCCGCCGTCGAGCCGCGTGAAGGAGAAAGCGTAGGCGGTGAGCCGGCTCATCGGCGCCTCCGTTTTGCTGCCCTGCGCGAGCGCGGGCGTGGTCACGGCGCCGGCGAGAACGGCGAGAACACGTCTGCGATCAAGACCCATGATCCGTCTCCGCTCCGATCGGCGCGCCCCTAACATACGGTTGAAGCCGGGGAAAGTTTTAGCTGGATTCCGTGAGGTCCGCCTGGTTTTCAGACTACCGCGAGGGCGGCGCGTACGGCCATGGCCAGCAGGACGAGCGAGCCGGCCATGAAAATCGCGAAGCGGATGATGACGACATTGACGATTGCCTGGACCAGGCTGTGGGCGATGCGCAGCCCGACGTAGAGCCACGCCAGGCCGGCGTTGAGCCCCGTGCCCTCGCCGATCAACGCCAGCGTCAGCGCCACCGCATAGAACAGCGTCGGCTGCTCCATCAGATTGTTGTAGTTGTCCGCCTTCCAGCGCACCCGCGCCGGCAGCCGCGCGTGAAACTCCTCGTTGGGGCGTTGCGGGTCGTAGACGATCTTGTATTTGACGATGGCCGGAATGCGCGTCGCGTAGAGCCACGCCCACATCACGAACGACCACAGGATGAGCGCCATCGTCGGCGCGAGAATCGGGCTGTGCATTTTCTTCACTCCGTCATTGCGAGAAGCCGCGTAGCGGCGACGAAGCAATGACGCCGCCGCGCATCACTGGCAAATGCGGTAGCGGTCGCTCGAGCCGTGCGTGAGGATGTCGACGTGCATGTGGTCGGTGTGGGCGGGGTCGGAGCCGGGACCGAGTACCGTGGTGAACCAGCCGCATGCGGCCGTGCGGATCGCCGCGACCGCCGCCTCGCCGCGCGCGTCACCGTCCGGCTTGACCGGGAGCGCCTTGCCGTTTGCGAGCTCGAATGCCGCAACGTCGACCGCGAGGCCGAGCGCGTGCGCGCTCAGACGCCCGGTCGCGGCGCGGTTGCGGCTACGGCATTCGTAGCCAGGGCCGGTGCGCACGCTTTTGAGCTCGAACGAGAAGCGCCCGGCAAGGAGCGGCGCCGCCAGATCGCCGAGGAAATGGGCGAGCCGCTCGGCAAAGCGGCAGGCGAGCATCGGCTCTTCCGGCAGGCGCACATTCGCGCCTGACTGCGACGGGACTGCGATCAATCGCACCGGCGTATCGATAACGCAGGCCGGATTGGCCGCGGCGTGTTGCGCCGCGATTTCGAACGTAATCCCGGCGGCCTTGAGACGGTCGAGGCAGGCCTCGTCGTGCGCCGGTTTCTCTTCGCCTTCCGTCTTGCCGTCTTCGGGCGCAGGCGCGCGCGGCCCATGCAGGTCGGTCGGCCGGGGTCGCGGCAGCGGCACGTCGCGCAAGGGAGCGCCCCACGCTGGCCCACCCGTGACCGCAAGCGTCACGACGGCAGCGCAAAGGCACCTCATCGCCCGACCCGTGCACTGCGGTCGCGACGCCTTGCGCCCGCGCGATGGCGCGGCGGTTGACCGATAATCAACAATGGATTTGACTATCAACATCCAGGTTGACCGATTCGCGCCATGTCCGCTTCCGAACCAACGCCCGAGAAGCCCGATTCGGCGAGCCTCGACCGGGTATTTGCGGCGCTCGCCGACCCGGTGCGCCGCGCGATCCTGCGCCGGCTCGACGGACGCGACCTCCTGGTCTCGGAACTGGCCGAGCCGTTCGCCATCTCGCTTCAGGCGGTGTCGCGCCACATCCAGGTCCTGGTGCGCGCCGGGCTGGTGACGCAGGAGCGCACCGGCCGCATCAGCCGCTGCCGGCTCGATGCCGGACCGATCTACCACGCGGCCGTGTGGGTCAACCACTACAGCAAATACTGGCAGGCGCAGTTCGACACGCTTGCCGCCTGGCTCGACGAGATCGAGCGCCACAAGAGCGCCCGGGCAACGCCGGCCGTGGCGCGCACCCGCAGCAAACGCCCGCGCCGGCGCGCCTGACCAAGATTCATGTTTGGAGCATGATCTTATCCGAAAACCGGTATCCACTTTTCGGGATCATGCTCGGCAATGGGAAGGACGAAGTCATGGATTATCAGGACGCCAGCAGCCGCCTCGCGCAGTATCGTCTGGAGATTGCCACGCTGCGCAAGAAGATGCGAGAAGTCCAGGCGAGTCTCGAGCCGCAGGAGGTTGCCGACTACGAGTTCGCCACCAGCAACGGCCCGGTGCGCCTGTCGCAATTGTTCGGCGGCAAGGATTATTTGTTCGTCATTCACAACATGGGCGCCGGCTGCCCCTACTGCACGCTGTGGGCGGACGGTTTCAACGGCTTCGTTCCGCATATCGAGAACCGCGCCGCCTTCGTGCTCGCCTCGCCCGACGATCCGGACAAGCAGGACAAGTTCAAGGCCTCGCGCGGCTGGCGCTTCCGCATGGTCTCCTACGGCACGAGCACCTTCGCGGCCGACATGGGCTATCGCGGCACCGACGGCCACCATCCGGGCGTCTCGGTGTTCCGCAAGCGCGGCGGCAAGATGTTCCGCGTCTCCGACACCAGCTTCTCGCCGGGCGACGATTTCTGCGCCATCTGGCACCTGTTCGACCTGATCCCCGAGGGCTCCGGCGCCTGGGCCCCGAAGTATAAATATGCGTGACGTGCTTATCCCTCCCCCGCGAAGCGGTGGAGGGTGGCGAGCGAAGCGAGCCGGGTGGGGGCGCTGGAATTTTGAAGAAGACCCCCACCCGGCTCCCCGGGCTTCGCCCGGGAAGCCACCCTCCCCCTTCGGGACCCTTCGGGGGAGGAATGAAGCCGTAATCCCCACAATTCTTTCGCGCATCCACAGCGCCGCTGCGCCATCCACCGTAGACTTGGCCCTGCACGAATCGGCGCGCGGCGGGGCTCCATGTGGTTCTACGCGGACCTGCACGTCCACTCGAAATACTCCCGCGCGACGAGCCGCGACCTCGATCTCGAACACCTCGCCCATTGGGCCGCCCGCAAAGGGATCGCCGTCGTCGCCACCGGCGACTTCACCCACCCGGCCTGGGCGGCCGAGCTCAAACAAAAGCTGATGCCGGCCGAGCCCGGCCTGTTCCGCCTCGCGCCGGAAATCGAGGCGGCGGTCTTGCGCAGCTTGCCGGCTGCCTGCCGCACGCCCGTGCGCTTCATGCTCGAAGTGGAAATCTCGACCATCTACAAAAAGGGCGACAAGACGAGGAAGATCCACCACCTCATCTACGCACCGGATTTTGCCACCGTCGACCGCATCTCGGCGCGGCTCGCACGCATCGGCAACATCGCCTCCGACGGGCGGCCGATCCTCGGTCTCGACTCGCGCGATCTGCTGGAGATCACGCTCGAATCCGGTCCCGGCGCCTATCTGGTGCCGGCCCACATCTGGACGCCGTGGTTCGCCGCGCTCGGCTCGCAGTCGGGCTTCGATTCGATTGCCGACTGCTACGGCGATCTCGCGCCGCACATCTTCGCGGTGGAGACCGGCCTCTCCTCCGATCCGGCGATGAACTGGCGGCTCTCGATGCTCGACCGCTATCGCCTGGTGTCGAACTCCGACGCCCATTCGCCCGGCAAGCTCGGCCGCGAGGCCACCGCCTTCGACGGCGAGATGGATTATTTCGCGATCAGGCGCGCGCTCAAGACCGGCGCCGGTTACGCCGGCACGGTCGAGTTCTTTCCCGAGGAAGGCAAGTATCACCTCGACGGCCACCGCAAGTGCGCGGCGCGGCTGACCCCGCGCGAGACGCTGGCGAACGAGGGCCGCTGCCCGGTGTGCGGGGACCGCGTGACGGTCGGCGTGCTGCACCGGGTCGAGATGCTGGCCGACCGCAGCGAGGAGGAAACAAAGCCGCCGGCGACCGCCGGGCGCGCGGAAAACCTGGTGCCACTGCCGGAAATGCTCGCCGAGATCAACGGCACGGGCGCCGCCAGCAAGGCGGTCGAGCGCAGCTACGATCGCCTCATCGCGACGCTCGGGCCGGAGCTGTCGATCCTCGACGCGGTGCCGGTCGAGGATATTTCCCGCGCCTCGTCCTCGCTGCTCGCGGAAGCGATCACGCGGCTGCGCGCCGGCCAGGTCATCCGCGAGGCCGGCTACGACGGGGAATACGGCGTCATCCGTTTGTTTGAAGAACGTGAGTTGCGCGGCCTGCGCGCGGGCGGCGCGGCGTTGTTCGATGTGGAGGAGAGGTCTCCACCTCTTCCCGCTTGCGGGGAGAGGTCGGCGCCGAAGGCGCCGGGTGAGGGGGACTCTCCACGCGCCGAGCGCGCTGAAAGAGCCCCTCACCCCGACCCTCTCCCCGCAAGCGGGGAGAGGGAGCCCGCGAGCCTCCTCGCCGGCCTCGATGAGGAGCAGCGCGCGGCAGTACAGATCGCCGCGGGCCCGCTCATGATCCTGGCCGGCCCCGGCTCCGGCAAGACGCGCACGCTCACGTTCCGCATGGCGCACCTGATGGCCGAGCGTGCAATCGACCCGGCGCACTGCCTCGCGGTCACCTTCACGCGCCGCGCCGCCGGCGAAATGCGCGCGCGCCTTGCTGAACTCGTACCGTCTGCGGCCGCGCAGGTGTCGGTGCACACCTTCCACTCGCTCGGGCTTGCCATCCTGCGCGAGAACCCGGAGGCGGCCGGGCTTGGTCCCGGCTTCCGCATCGCCGGCGAAGCTGAGCGCAAGGCCTTGCTGGCCGGGACGCTGGCGCTGCCCGAACGCAAGGCAGAGCGGCTGCTGCGCGCCATCTCCAAATCAAAACGCACGCAGGCGCCGGCTTCAGACGTTGCTGCCGCGCAGCGTGCCTATCGCGCCGCGCTGAGCCGAGCCAACGCGGTCGATTTCGACGATCTCGTCACGCTGCCGGTCGCCGCGCTCGCGCGCGATCCGGCGCTGGCGGCGCGCTGGCGCCAGCGCTTCCGCTTCGTCTCGATCGACGAGTTCCAGGACGTCGACGAGCAGCAATATCGGCTGATGCAATTGCTGGCGCCGCCGGGCAGCAATCTCTGCGTCATCGGCGATCCCAACCAGGCGATCTACGGCTTCCGCGGCGCCGACGCCGCCTGCTTCACCCGTTTCGCGACCGACTATCCCGGCGCTGCGGTCGTCAAGCTGCGGCGCAACTATCGTTCGAGCGGCACCATCGTGACGGCGTCCGCCCAGGTGATCGCGTCGGACGACCCGCTCGCGCTGGTGCGCGAGAAGCGCGAGCGGATCGCCATCCATGCCGCCGCGAGCGAACGCGCCGAGGCCGAGTTCGTGGTGACGACCATCGAGCGGCTGATCGGCGGTTCGAGCTTCTTTGCCATCGACAGCGGCCGTGTCACCGGTCCGGCCGAGGCGGCGCTCGGCTTTGCCGACATCGCGGTGCTGTGCCGCACCGACGCGCAAACCGATGTGTTGGCCGAGGCGCTGGAGCGCGCCGGCATCCCGTTCAAGACCGCGTCGCAGCGGCGCCTCGCGGAAGATGCGACGGCGCGCGCGCTGCTGGCGGAAATGGCGCCCGACGAAGAGCCGCTCACGGTCGCGCTCGAGGTCGCGGCCGCGCGCCTGCGTCATCGCGCACACATCGATCCGGCCGTCATCGCCGCGACGCTGGCGCGGCTGACGGCGGTCGCCCAGTCGTGCGCGGAGAACCGCACGCGCTTCGCCGATGCCGTCGCGCTCGCGAGCGAGGCGGATTTCCTCGACCCGCGCGCCGACCGCATCTCGCTCCTGACCTTGCATGCCGCCAAGGGCCTCGAGTTCGCGGCGGTGTTCATCGTCGGGCTTGAGGACGGCCTTCTGCCGCTCACCTGGGGCGCGCGCGACGACGTCGCCCTCGCCGAGGAACGCCGGCTGTTCTATGTCGGCATGACCCGCGCCAAGGACCGGCTGATCCTCTCGCGCGCCAAGCAGCGTCTGTGGCGCGGCAAGCTGCGCGCGCTCGCGCCCTCGCCTTTCCTCGCCGATATTGAAAACGAGCTGCTCCGGCATCAACAGATGCCGCCCATCCGTCGCAAGCCCGAGGATCGGCAACTAAATCTATTCTGACGTATTCTGGTATAGGCTTGGCCGAACCAGTGGTCGTCGCACATGCGACCTCGTTGCGTCTTGCGTCGCCCGGATGGAGCGCAGCGCCGCATTCCGCTGCGCTTCATGCGGGCTACAATCGCGTTGTCTCTGGCGCTAATCTCTGGGGTCGCCGCGCAGGAAAAACCCGACGCGCAAGCGCCGGCCGAGCAGGAACAAGCGCCCGCCGCCGCGCAAGAGCAGCCCGCGCCGCCCGCGCAATCGGGCGAAGCGACCGAATCCATCTGCCTGCTGATCGAATCCGCCGCCGCCGCCAACGGCCTGCCGGTCGAGTTCTTCGCGCGCGTGATCTGGCGTGAGAGCCATTACAATCCCGCCGCCGTCGGCCCGCCGACCCGCAGCGGCGAACGCGCGCAGGGCATCGGCCAATTCATGCCTGGAACCGCGGCGGAGCGGCGCCTGCTCGATCCCTTCGACCCGGTCGAGGCGCTGCCCAAGTCGGCGGAGTTCCTGCGCGACCTGCGCGGGCAGTTCGGCAACATCGGGCTCGCCGCGGCCGCCTACAACGCCGGCCCGCAGCGCGTGCACGACTGGCTCGCCGGGCGCCGCGCCTTGCCGCGCGAGACGCGCAATTACGTGCGGGCGGTGACCGGCCGCGGCGCCGACGAATGGGCCACGCTCGGCGCAGCGCCGCACGAACAAAAGCCCCCGCCTGCGCCGCCGTGCAACGAGCTCAACGTCATCATCAAGCGCGCGCCCAACACCTTCGTGGCCGAGCTCGAGCGCCG
>Ga0153928_1000493_pt1 | contig 19542 bp, 15 predicted proteins | sample TSNJ012MetaG_FD_106656 | JGI IMG/M metagenome (GOLD analysis project Ga0153928, IMG submission 106656) | Attine ant fungus gardens microbial communities from New Jersey, USA - TSNJ012 MetaG | ecosystem: Host-associated > Fungi > Mycelium > Unclassified | place: USA: New Jersey, Wharton State... | reverse complement strand
TTTGGGGGGATTGTGACGGGGGTTAATTTGGAAGGGTTTAAGTATCCGTTGGTGGATCATACGCTTATTTGTGAGGATGGGATTGGGATTAGTAATGAGATTGCGGAGGAATATGCGAGAATTACGTTTTCTTCGGGGAGGGTGTTGATGGTTCAGTCCAGGGATTAGGGGGATTGGGGGCGGACGCAAACGGCGTCTCGGGTCGATGGCTTGCCGTATCGCTGCCAAAACCAGAGCACTCGCTGTTAGCCTCTAAGCCAAAAAGGGTGAAAATTGTCGGGTTGATGCTTTCAATCCTTTTACTTGCCGTACGCTGCTAATTATGATAAAATCTATCAGATACCGTTTTGCGGTATGGATTTTTTTCAAAGCGAACATACGAATAGAATTATTTTATTAAGACAGGAGAACAACACCGTGAAATTAGGAATTGTAGGCCTTCCCAATGTAGGCAAAAGTACGTTGTTTAACTCATTAACAAAAGCAGGAGCGGAGTCGGCGAATTATCCGTTTTGTACTATTGATCCCAATGTGGGGATTGTTATGGTGCCGGATGAAAGGTTGAAATTACTGGGGAATTTTTATCAGTCTAAGAAAGTGACGCCTGCCGTAATAGAATTTGTTGATATTGCGGGGTTGGTGAAAGGTGCTTCGCAAGGGGAGGGACTGGGAAATCAGTTTTTGGCGAATATTCGTGAAGTGGATGCTATTGTACATGTGGTCAGATGCTTTGAAGATGAGAATGTGGTGCATGTGGATGGAAGTATTGATCCACTGCGTGATATCGAAACAATTGATTTGGAATTGATATTTTCGGATTTGGAGATTTTGGAGAGAAGAATTAGTAAGACGGCAAAGCTTGCACGTAATGATAAGTCGACGGCGAAAGAATTGGTATTTTTGGAAAAGATTAAGGAGCATCTGGAGGATGGGAAACCGGCGAAGACGCTTGGGATTGAGAGTGAAGATGAGCAGGTGCTGATGGATAGTTATAATCTGCTTACTAATAAACCGGTGATTTTTGCGGCTAATGTGGCGGAGGATGAGTTGGAAGAAGATGCAGCTTCGAATCCTCATGTGCAGCGGGTGAGGGAATTTGCTAAGGAGCAAGGTAGTGAGGTTTTTGTGATCTGTGCGCAGATTGAGCAGGAGATTGCTGAACTTGACGATGATGAGAAGAAGATGTTCCTGGAGGATCTGGGGCTGACTGAATCGGGGCTTCAGAAGTTGATCACGGCTAGTTATCGGTTGCTGGGACTGCAGAGCTTTTTGACTGCGGGGGAAGATGAGACCAGGGCCTGGACGGTTAAGATTGGGACGAAAGCGCCGCAGGCGGCGGGGAAGATCCATACTGATTTTGAACGGGGATTTATTAAGGCAGAAGTGGTGAATTATCAGGACTTGCTGGATTGTGGTTCTTATGCCGGTGCCAGGGAAAAGGGGCTGGTGCGGATGGAAGGAAAGGAATATGTGGTTCGGGATGGGGATGTTATCTTGTTCCGGTTTAATGTATAAAATGGGAATCTTGCAGATGATAGTTTTTAGGAACTGTTGTGAAATAACCTGTACAGGTTATTTCGTGGCAGTTCCTTAGCAGAAAGAAGGATAAATAATGGATCGTGCGATTAATTTCCCCAATCTGGGGATTTATCTGGAGCATGTGGGGAAAACCTTTAGTGTCTTTGGAATTGAGATTGCGTATTATGGTGTGGTGGTGGTTACCGGGATGCTGGTTGGGCTTTTGATTGTGAATGCGGAAGCTAAGCGTCTGCAGCAAAATGCTGAGCAATACTGGGATATTGGAATGATAGCGTTGCTTTCTGGGATTGTGGGGGCACGTATCTATTATGTGATCTTTGATTGGGACAACTATAAGAATAATTTGCTGGAGATTTTTAATACGCGTCATGGTGGACTGGCGATTTATGGTGGGATTATTGGCGCGCTGATTGCAGTGTATATCTATGGGCGGATTAAGAAGATGTCTTTTTCGATCATATTGGACTGTGTTGCTCCGGGACTGGCGATCGGGCAGGTGATTGGACGATGGGGAAATTTCTTTAACCGGGAAGCTTTTGGTGGATATACGGATAATCTGTTTGCGATGCAGCTTCCGGTGTCGGCGGTACGGCAGAATGAGATTACCCGGCAGATGTGGGATCATGTCCGGCAGATTGGTGGTGTGGATTACATCCAGGTACATCCTACATTCTTGTATGAAGGGATATGGAACATTGGTGTATTCCTGGTACTTTGGCTCTTTCGGAAGCATAAGAAGTTTGATGGGGAAATATTTTTGATCTATCTGGTGCTTTATGGAATGGGGCGTTTGTGGATTGAAGGACTGCGTACGGATCAGCTTTTACTCCCGGCAGTGGGGATTCCGGTATCGCAAATTGTCTCGGTGGTGGCAATGGTTATTGGAATTATATTGATTATCAGGAAAAAATTAAAATTAAAAAAAGAAGGTCAGACACAAGATGTGGTAGAGAAGTAAAAACCCATTAGAAGAGTTTGTGGAAAGAGAGGAATCATAGATTATTCCTCTCTTTTTTTGTTTGAAAATAGAAAAATTACTACTTGTATTTTGTGAGAAAGTAGGGTAATATTAAATGCATAAGTGGTAGGAAGTGGTGAATAGTGGTGGCAAATGGAGGGAATGTGGCAGTTTCGTCCACGCTATCATGAGAAAGTGCCAGGGGAGCAGTGCACTTTTGACGAAAGAGGTTGTTCATTATGTTCATGGGAGAGTACAGTCATACAATTGATACAAAGGGAAGATTAATTGTGCCGTCTAAGTTCAGAGAACTCTTGGGAGATGAGTTTGTTCTGACAAAGGGTTTAGACGGTTGCCTTTCTATATATCCCATGGACGAATGGAAAGCCTTTGAAGAAAAGCTAAAAGCATTACCACTTACAAACAAAAATGCGAGAACCTTTTCACGTTTCTTTGTTGCAGGAGCAACAGCATGCGAACTGGACAAGCAGGGGAGAATTCTTGTACCGGCAACGCTGCGGGAATTTGCAGGTCTGGAGAAGGATGTAATACTTACTGGAAATATCACCAGAATCGAAATCTGGAGTAAAGCAAAGTGGAGTGAAAACAGCAATTATGATGATATGGATACCATTGCAGAGGGTATGCAGGACATGGGGATTATCATCTAGTGTATTGGCACGTTGATGTTTAGTCAAACAGTGCGGTCAGCGTTCAGAACATTGGTGAAAGCAGGTGGATGCGTTAGCATTGGTGTATGTCACATTGTATATAAAAGGACAATGGGATAGTCCATCGGTTTTCATGACGGTTCTACAGGAGAGGTATATGGAATTTAAGCATAAATCTGTATTACTGGAAGAAACGATTGAACAGTTACGGGTTAAACCGGATGGCATCTACGTAGATGGCACATTGGGAGGTGCCGGACACGCTGCCAGGGTATGCGAACAATTATCTGTCACGGGGAGGTTTATAGGTATAGACCAGGACCGCGCTGCAATTGTTGTTGCCAATGATCGCCTTCGTCCTTATCACGATATTACGACGATCATCCACAGCAACTATTGCAGCATGGTTTTGGAAGTAAACAAGCTTGGGATCAGTCGGGTGGATGGCATTGTTCTTGATCTGGGGGTATCGTCATATCAGTTGGATAATGCCCGGCGGGGATTTACATATCGGGAGGATGTGCCTCTGGATATGCGAATGGACCAAAGGCAGACACAGACAGCAAAGGATATCATCAATGGCTACAGTGAGAATGACCTGTATCGGATTATTCGGGATTATGGTGAGGACAAGTTCGCCAAGAACATTGCCAAACATATTGTACGGGCAAGACAGGAAGAGACCATTGAGACAACGGGTCAGCTGATTGAAATTATCAAAGCAGCAATTCCGATGAAGGTGCGTGCGGCAGGGGGACATCCCGCTAAAAAAACATTTCAGGCAATAAGAATTGAACTGAACCAGGAACTGGAGGTTTTAAGGGAGTCTTTGGATGGAATGATAGATCTTCTGGGAGATCAGGGGAGGATTTGTGTTATTACATTTCACTCTTTAGAAGACCGTATCGTCAAGACTATATTCAGAAGAAATGAAAACCCCTGTACATGTCCGTCGGACTTTCCGATATGTGTATGTGGGAAACAACCTAAGGGTAAAGTGGTAACACGAAAACCCATTCAACCAAATGAAGAAGAAATCTGCGCAAACAAGCGTTCAAAAAGTGCTAAACTACGTGTTTTTGAGCGAAGGATTTAACCTCCCACTGAAATGGCAGTGAAGTTGTCGGGAGGTTATGGGCAAGTAGCGGAATGGAGTCCCTTTTGGGGATACCTATATGCCATTCGGCAAGAAATAGGAAATGTGAATGTCCGCTTTGATCAACAGTCAGGAGATATCATTATGGCAAATTCTCGAAGAAGGGTAAATTCAAGATCGGAATCTTATGATAGACAAATGTATATCGAGGGAAGCGCAGTACGGAAGTTAAATACACAGCCGGAGAGGGAGCAACCGGCCAGGAAAAAGCAGAGGAAAGTAAGCAGAACTACGCAAAAAAATCGTGCAAAAGCAACACAGATGAGTCCGGGTTATGTTGTTTTTCTAACTGTGACTTCAGTAATCACGCTGTTTTTATGTGTATATTTTGTACAGCTGAAAGCGCAGCTGACAACACAGATGCAAAGTATTGCAAAACAAGAGTCAGCGCTTAGTACCTTAAAAGCAGATAATGATGCCTTATATAATGCTGTCGTAGCCTCTGTTGATTTAGAACATGTAAAAGATGTTGCGACTAATGAGTTGGGAATGAAGTACCCAAGTGAAGAGCAGATTATCCAGTTTGACACGGCAGGAAGCAGTTATGTAAGACAATATCAAGACGTACCCGGTATGAAGTAGGTGTGAAAGTGAGTAAAAGCAGACAGAGAAAGAAAGAATGGACACAGGCACGAAAGAATAAGCGCCTTGCCAAACTTACAGATAGAAAACTAAATGGGAAAATGAGGCGGAAGCTGGTATGGGTGTTGGGAGCAGTCATGCTGGCTTTAGTCGGCTTATCAATTCGAATTACTTTTATTAACTCTACCCAGGGAGAAAAGTATAAAAAACAGGTACTGACACAGTCTCAGCAACAATATGAGAGTCGAACTATCCCCTTCAAACGAGGGGATATTCTGGATGTCAATGGAACCGTATTGGCTACCAGCGAGAAGGTATATAATGTGATTCTGGACTGCAAGGTGGTGAATTCCGATGAGGATTATATAGAGCCTACGATCAACGCATTAGTGACAATTCTGGGAATGGATGAAGCAACGGTCCGTGAGAAGCTGGAAAGCAAAGAAACCAAAGCAAGCCAGTACCAGATTATTGAGAAGAGTGTTCCGATTACCGACAAAAAGGATTTTGAAGAGTATTGTGATACTTCTGATGAGAAGAAGCTTTCGAAAGAGGAGATTAAGGAACGGCAATATGTAAAAGGGGTATGGTTTGAAGAGGACTATCTCAGGAAGTATCCACTCAACTCAATCGGAAGCAGTGTTATTGGGTTCACTTATAGTGGGAATGCTGCGGATTGGGGAATTGAAGGTTATTATTCCGGTATTCTGAACGGAATTAACGGACGGCAATATGGTTACTTTAATTCCGATGCAGATGTAGAACAGACTATTATTGAACCGAAGAATGGGAAAAGTGTAATCTCAACTATTGATATGAACATTCAGGAAGTGGTTGAAAAGCACATCCAGGAATTTGTGGACAGTCTTGCAGGTGGTCCCAATGGAGACCAGGGTGCCGAGAATGTTGGCGTAATTGTAGCAAATCCTCAAAATGGGGATATTTTAGCCATGGCTGATTCAAATTCATATGACTTGAATAATCCAAGAGATCTTACGGCCTATGTCAATGAAGACGAAATTGAGGCAATGAGCGATGAGGATAAATTAGATAAATTGAACAGCATTTGGAAGAACTACTGTATCAGTGATGCTTACGAACCGGGATCGACGATTAAGCCAATGACTATTGCAGCTGCACTGGAAAGTGGGGCGATTACCGAAGAGAGTGAATTCTATTGTGATGGATTTCAGGTGGTTTCCGGCGAAAAGATCAAATGTTCTGTTTATCCATCTGCCCATGATCAGCAGACCTTGACTGATGTTATGAAGAATTCCTGTAACGATGCATTGATGCAAATTGCGGAAAAGATGGGGGTAGATAATTTTGTACGTTATCAGGAAATTTTTAGTTTTGGTTCCAAGACCGGCATTGATCTTCCGGGCGAGGCTGCCGGGCTTACGTATAATGAAAATTCCATGGGAAGTGTACAACTGGCTACCTGCTCTTTTGGACAGGGAAATACCTGTACAATGATCCAGGAGATGGCAGCTGTCTGCTCCGTTATCAATGGTGGTTATTACTATCAGCCTCACGTGGTAAAAAGGATTGTTGATAGTGATGGTTCGGTAGTTAAGAATGTTGAACCAACGATACTAAAACAAACCATATCGGAGGAAACTTCGGCAAAGATCCGTGAATATATGGGCGCGGTAGTAGGTTCGGGGGGAACAGGAAAAACAGCTAAAGTAGAAGGATACAGCATGGGTGGAAAGACAGGAACAGCCCAGAAGATTCCCCGTGGAAGCGGAAAATATCTCGTTTCATTTATTGGTTTTGCTCCGCTTGATGATCCGCAGGTAGCAGTTTATGTGGTTATCGACGAGCCGAATGTAGAAATTCAGTCGGTTAGTACTTATGCCCAGTATGTTTATAAAGGGATTATGGAAGAAATTCTGCCTTATATGGGGATTTTCCCGGATGAGGGTGTGACTGAGGATGGAAGCGGTAATGATACGACGTTGAATGATATTTTGGCGGCAAATGATGAAAACTTTGTGGTGCAGGAAGCGGATACTGCGGTGCCGGAACCACTGGAGGATACAGAAGAGATTTCTGGCGGAAATACTGAGCAGGATCTGGGATTGACCGATGAAGAGGCAGAGATGGAGAATAAAGCAGAGTGAATAGTGTGAAGTGCTGTAATTGTGGGGGGCCCGTGATTGCGGCACTTTGTTTGTTACTGTTCACTCCCCAACTATTCCGCGAGGTGTTTCCGTGCATTATGCACGGAAATCCCGAGACATACAAGGCGCGAAATTATGCAGAATGCATAATTTCTGTGCATCGCGAAGCAAATAGAACTTAAATCGTCCGTCCAGCCATCCCTTCATATTTTAATACATATCATAGCTAATTAGCAGGAGGAAAATTTATGAAAATTGGTTTTCTAAGTGGCATATATAAATAAGGAAAGCCATACATTTTATGGATGCTATATAAGGAACTGAATATGCGGAAAAATAAGACTTATAATAAGAAGAAAACGGTGGTTGTTTTTATTGGCTGTATTGCGTTGTTGCTGGGACTGATTGGGCGTTTGGTTTATCTGATGGTGGTTCGGTCGGATTATTATGCGCAGAAGGCAGATGATCTGCACGAACGAGAACGTGATATTAAGGCTGCCCGTGGTAAGATTATTGACAGTAAGGGAGTTGTTCTTGCAGATAATCGGGCAGTTTGTACGATTTCTGTTATTTATAGTCAGATTAAGGAGCCGGATAAGGTAATTGCCATGCTGGTAAAGGAACTGGGGATTGATGAAGAGACGGCGCGTAAAAGAGTGGAGAAACGGTCTTCGATTGAACGTGTGAAGACGAATGTAGATAAAGAAGTAGGGGATCGGGTGCGGAATTATAATTTGGCAGGGGTGAAGGTGGATGAAGACTTTAAGAGGACTTATCCATATGCTGCTCTGGCTTCTAAGGTGCTTGGGTTTACGGGGGCGGATAATCAAGGAATTATTGGGTTGGAGGTTAAGTATGATAAGATTTTGGAGGGGATCAATGGTAAGATACTGACTACTACGGATGCCCGGGGAGTGGAGTTGAGTGAGATTGGTGAAAGTCGGGTGGAGCCGGTGGCCGGGTATAATCTGCATATTAGTTTGGATCAGAATATACAGTTGTATGCTCAGCAGGCGGCTTTAAAGGTGATGGAGGAAAAGCAGGCAGACGGGGTTTCGATATTGCTTATGAATCCGCAAAATGGTGAGATTTATGCGATGGTAAATGTACCGGAGTTTGATCTGAATGATCCGTTCACCTTGAATACAGATGTTGACACGACCGGGCTTTCGTCGCAGGAGGTACAGAATCTGTGCAACCAGATGTGGCGAAATCCCTGTATTAATGATACCTATGAGCCGGGGTCGACATTTAAGATTATTACGGCTTCGGCGGGGCTGGAGGAAGGGGTAGTTTCCATGGAAGATAACTTTTCCTGCCCTGGCTTTAAAGTCGTGGAAGACCGTAGGATTCACTGCCATCAGCGGGGAGGCCATGGGGCTGAGACTTTTTTGCAGGGGGTGGAGAATTCCTGTAATCCTGTTTTTATTGAAGTGGGGCTGCGGCTGGGTGTGGATAATTTTTATAAATATTTTAAACAGTTTGGACTTTTGGGGCTTACTGGTGTGGATTTGCCGGGAGAAGCGGGAACGATCATGCATCAAAAGAAGAATGTTGGTCAGGTGGAACTGGCGACGGTTTCTTTTGGACAGTCATTTCAGATTACACCGATTCAGTTAGCGACGACAGTAAGTTCCCTGATAAATGGTGGGACGCGTATTACGCCGCACTTTGGGGTGGAAGTACGGGATGATTCAGGACATTTGATTGAAACGCTGCAATATGAGACGCAAAAGGGTATTGTATCGGAGCAGACTTCAGAGACCATGCGCTATATGCTGGAGAAAGTAGTATCTGAAGGATCTGGCAAAAATGCGTATATTGCCGGCTATACGGTCGCTGGAAAAACTGCTACCTCACAGACGCTGCCGCGAAGTGCCAACATCTATATTTCTTCCTTTGTCGGGTTTGCACCGGCGGAGAATCCGCAGATTCTTGGGGTTTGCATTATCAATAACCCGCAGGGTGTCTACTATGGCGGAACTATAGCGGCACCAGTAATGCGGGATATTTTTGAAAATGTACTGCCATATATGGGAATTGAAAAAACAGGAGTAGTAGAGGAAGATGAGGAGAATAATGCTCAGGAGGAAGTTGTTTTTGATTAAGTTAGTTGGGTATGTGAAATTTAAAAGTTGATATAGATTCAATGTATTGGTTGCCAGGACGCCACTGCGGGAGGCGAGGTGCTGCGGTATTTGCAAAACCAGAGCGCTTCGCTGGAAGCTACTAACCCGGATGGGGTCGGAATTTGCGGGACTATCCACATTCAATCCGTTTTCTGAAGAAAACGCATTTCAGGTGGATACAAAAGCTCGCTTTGGAAAGCAAGCTTTTGCCCGCAAATTCCGACCCCATCCGGGTAAGTAGCTTCAACAGCTCGTGCTATGGTTTTGCAAATACCGCAGCACCTCGCCTCCCGCAGTGGCTGGTTTGGGCAGTTGTAAGTTTGGTGCGCCCAGCCGTGAATTATTGTTGATAAAAACAGCAAAAAGCTTTATACTGTTTAAGGTGGGCGATATTACTATTCGCAGGTAGTATATCCCGCGACAAAAGAAAATAACGAGGTGAAGTATGGATTTTAAAATAGTAATACCGGTTATTATGTCATTTGGAATCAGTGTGATTCTGGCCCCTATTATTATTCCCTTTTTACGCAGGTTGAAAGTAGGACAGACGGAGCGTGAAGATGGTGTACAGTCCCATTTAAAGAAGGCGGGGACACCGACTATGGGGGGACTGATCTTCCTGATCGCCACTGCAGTCACGGCTCTTTTTTATGTAAAAGATTATCCTCGGATCATTCCGATTTTATTTTTGACCCTTGCGTTTGGCTTGATCGGATTCCTGGATGACTATCTGAAAGTGGTATTGAAGCGTTCAGATGGGCTTTATCCGGCACAGAAGATGGGTCTGCAGGTTCTGGTAACAGGTATTTTTGCATTGTATATGATTCTGTTTTCCGATGTACAGCTGACCTTACTGGTTCCTTTTAGCAATGGCCGGTACTGGGATATCGGGTGGCTGGCGATTCCGCTGATGTTTATTGTTGTCCTGGGAACGGTGAATGGTGTGAATTTCACCGATGGATTGGATGGTCTTGCTTCCAGCGTGACGATAATGGTGGCTACCTTTTTTACGGTGGTTGCAGTGGGGACTGATGCAGGGATTTCACCGATCACATGTGCTGTTGTGGGAAGCTTGATGGGCTTTTTGTTATTCAACGTATTCCCGGCGCGGGTGTTTATGGGTGATACCGGTTCTCTTGCTTTGGGTGGATTTGTGACCGGGACGGCATATATGCTGCAGATGCCGCTGTTTATTCTGATTGTAGGAATTATCTATCTGATGGAAATTCTTTCGGTGATGATCCAGGTTACATACTTCAAGAAAACCGGAGGGAAGCGTATCTTTAAAATGGCACCGATTCATCATCACTTTGAATTATGCGGCTGGTCAGAAACACGGATTGTAGCAGTATTTTCCATTATTACTGCGATGCTGTGTCTGTTGGCATTGTTAGCAATGTAAAGGAGTAACTCATGAATTTAGAAGGAAAAAAGGTATTGGTATTCGGTTCCGGAATCAGTGGAATTGGTGCTGCTGATTTGCTGGAAAAGGTACATGCCATACCGATTATCTATGATGGGAATGAACAAAGGTCTAAAACCGAGATCCTTAATAAATTAAAGAATAAAAAGAATACCACCGTCATTCTGGGGAATCTTCCCAGGGAGGTTCTGGATGCCCTCGATTTGGTTGTGTTAAGCCCGGGTGTGCCCACGGATTTGGCAATTGTGGATAAATTCAAAGAAAAATCAATTCCGATCTGGGGTGAAGTAGAACTGGCTTATCGGATGGGAAAAGGCAGAGTCTTAGCAATCACCGGAACCAATGGTAAGACGACGACTACAGCACTTGCCGGTAAGATTATGGAAGATTATTATAAAAATGTGTATGTGGTAGGGAATATTGGGACTCCATATACGTCAGTAGCTTTGGAGATGAACGATGAAACGGTAACGGTGGCAGAAGTCAGCAGCTTTCAATTGGAGACCATTGATGCCTTTTCACCGGCTGTCAGCGCTATTCTGAATATCTCTGAGGACCATTTGAACCGCCATCATACGATGGAAGAATATATCCGGGTGAAAGAACTGATCACCAAGAATCAGACTGCCGGTGATGTCACGGTGCTGAATTATGAAGATGAGGTGCTGCGCAAGTTTGGCCGGCAGGTACATACAAAAGTAGTGTTTTTTTCCAGTCAGAGGAGACTTTCAAAAGGGGTTTATCTGGATGGGAACAACATCATTTTAAAAGACAGGGAAGAAGAAATTCTGGTAACCGTTACTACCAATCTGAAGATTCTGGGGCAGCATAATTACGAAAATGTTATGGCTGCAATAGCGATTGCATATTATGCCGGGGTGCCGGTGGAGAGCATTCGTAAGAGTGTGGAGAACTTTAAGGCAGTGGAGCATAGGATTGAATATGTGACTGAGAAGCATGGTGTAGTTTATTATAATGACTCCAAAGGAACCAATCCTGATGCGGCAATCAAAGGCATTCAGGCGATGGATCGTCCGACCCTGTTGATCGGCGGCGGCTATGATAAGCAGTCTGAGTATGGTGATTGGATCCGGGTTTTTGACGGTAAGGTACGCTATCTGGTTCTGATTGGACAAACCAGGGAAAAGATAGAGAAAGAAGCTCACCGCAATGGATTTGTGAACACGATTCTGGCCAAGACACTGCAAGAAGCGGTTGCCATCTGTGCAGAGCGGGCTAATCCTGGTGATGCAGTACTGTTATCACCAGCCTGTGCCAGCTGGGGACAGTTTGATAATTATGAGCAGCGCGGTAATCTGTTCAAAAAATACGTATTTGATTTGACCTAGTGCTGCACAAATAGTTGATATTTTGCCTTTGTAAGACATAGACTGAAAAGAAGATGTCTTATGGAGGCATTTGTTTTGAAAAAGAATAACGAGAAGCAAACTGAAAAGCATAAAATGATAGATTATACCCTGTTGATCCTGGTGTTGATTCTGGTGGTTATTGGTCTCATCATGCTTTTTAGTACCAGTGCGTATAATGGTCGGGTAAAGTTCCATGACTCAGGGTACTATTTTAAAAAGCAGCTTTTCGCCACTTCCCTTGGATTGTTGGGAATGTATATTATCGCCAATATGGATTATCATTTTCTGGCCAAATACGCACTGATTCTGTATGGGGTATCGATGTGCCTGTCTCTGGCAGTACTCTTTTTTGGTGATGAATATAATGGTTCAAAACGCTGGCTTTCGCTGGGACCGTTGTCTTTTCAGCCGTCGGAGCTTGCAAAGGTCGCCGTAATTTTATTCCTGGCTCACCATATCAGCAGTTCCGGTAAGAAAACCGTGGGCATTGGGTTTACCGCTCGGGTTATGGCAATGATCCTGCCGATTGTTGGTCTGGTTGGAACGAATAACTTAAGCACCGCGATCATTATCCTGGGTATTGGTGTGGTTTTGATTTTTGTATCTAATCCCAAGTATATGCAGTTCATTGGCATCGGTGGTGCCGGTATTGCTTTTATTACCATTTTCCTGAGCTTGGAGAGCTATCGGTTGGAGCGTTTGGCAATCTGGCGTAATCCGGAAAAGTACGATAAAGGTTTTCAGACTATTCAGGGATTATATGCGATAGGCAGCGGCGGAATATTCGGCAGGGGCTTGGGAAGCAGCCTGCAGAAGCTGGGGTTTGTACCAGAAGCCCAGAATGATATGATATTCTCGATTATTTGTGAAGAAACAGGATTGGTGGGAGCCTCAATTTTGATTCTGATCTTTGGTTTGTTGATTTGGCGACTGATGGTGATTGGTACCCATGCACCTGATTTATTAGGGTCTTTGATTGGTGTTGGTATTATGGGGCATATGGCGCTGCAGGTTATCCTCAATATAGCCGTTGTTACTAACACGATTCCAAATACCGGAATTACTCTTCCCTTTATCAGTTATGGTGGAACGTCAGTGCTTTTTCTTCTTGGGGAAATGGGGCTGGCCCTGTCTGTCAGCCGATATGAAAAACAGAATTTTTTGTAACGGCGATGGTCCTTTTGCATATTATAGTATAGAGAAGACAATAGGAGTGTGTCTATTGACCAGTATTCGAATTGAGGGTGGAATCCCTTTGAACGGTACGGTATGCATACAGGGCTCCAAGAATGCGGCGCTGCCGATGATGGCCGCCGCTCTTTTGCATGAAGGGATTACCGTTTTGGATAATTGTCCCCGCATTACCGATGTATTTTGCATGGAAGAAATTTTGAACAGTCTGGGAGTGAGGACCAGTTGGCAAGGGAATAGAATCACCATTGACTGCACCAGTGTCTGCCGGGCGCATGTTGCATCCGATATGGCAAACTGCATGCGTTCATCAATCATTCTGATGGGCAGTATGTTAGGGCGCAAAGGGCGCATATCCATTGCTTATCCAGGAGGATGCATCATTGGGAAGCGGCCGATTGATATTCACATACATACACTGCGGCAGATGGGCGTTTATATCGAAGAATACTGCGGTGTTTTAAAGGCTTCGGCAGAACAGCTAAAAGGTGCAGAAATCCATTTTCCAAAGTCCAGTGTAGGGGCGACCGAGAATGCTTTGCTGGCGGCAGCTTTAGCAGAAGGAATGACGATTCTGCACAACGCTTCTTCCGAACCGGAGATCATTCATTTATGTGGTCTTTTAGTTGCGATGGGGGCGGATATCACCGGTGTTGGAACGCAAACTTTGGTTATCAGAGGAACGCAAACTCTTCATGATACTGAGTATACCGTTCCGGCAGATCGGATTGCGGCCGGAACCTACCTCTATGCCGGTGCTATTACCCGGGGAAAAGTAACCCTGATAAATGCACCGATTGATGAACTTAAGGCTACCTTAGAGGTCTATGAGAAAATGGGTGGACAATATGAAGTGAACAGTGGTAAACTAGTATCTAATAGCAATTCGGTGTCAGAAGCAATATCATTTGTTGAAACATCCGGATATCCGGGCTTTCCAACAGATATGCAATCTGTTTTAATGGCTGTTATGACGACCCTTAGCGGGTCTGGACAGATTCGCGAAAGCATTTTTGAAGATCGCTATAAGATTGTTCCCCATCTGAATCAGATGGGAGCCAATATTTTATTAGATGGGCGTGATGCTCTGATTGCAGGCAGCAGCAGCCTGACCGGACGTCATATATTTGCAGAAGAACTGCGCGGTGGTGCGGCCTTGATTCTGGCGGGTTTAGCGGCCAGGGGGACAACGGTGATTGATAATCCACATTTTATAGACCGGGGATATGAGGATATAGAAGGGGTTGTTACAGCGCTCGGAGGAAAAATCCAAAGAAATACAGGTGAGTAAATGAAGCTTTCACGAGGTATGCAAAAACTTAATAAAAAAACAAAAAGAATCATTATCGGCAGCATATTGTTATTCTTCTGTGTGGGTATCCTGAGCTTTATTATGATATTTCACGTAGAAGATGTTGAAGTAATGGGGAATACAAGATACACGGAAGAAGAGATGAAAGAAATGGTTTTAAAAGGACCGTTTTCCAGTAACTCACTAATAATTTCCTGGCTGAAAGGAAACCGGAAAACAGAAGATATTCCCTTTGTGAATTCATACAAGGTTGAACGGATTTCCAATCACAAGATTCGCATTATCGTCAATGAAAAGCAGATTATCGGCTATGTCCAGTATATGAAAAGCTTTATGTATTTTGACAAAGACGGATATGTAGTCGAAAGTGGCGCGGCTGTTGTTGATGAGGAAAATGAACAGGCTGAGGTGATCAAGCCGGAGGCAGTAGAGGTCATCCAACCAGAATCGGTGGAAGAAGACACCGGGACAAAAGAAGCTACTTATCAGGTGGCGGTTAAGGATGTTCCCCTTATTGAAGGCCTGGATGTGGGAAAAGTTACTGTGGGCGAACAGCTGACCGTAGAGAATGAGAATGTCTTTAACACGATTCTGGGGATCACCAGAATGGTCGAAAAGTTCCAGATACAGCCGGACAAGGTCGTGTTCGATGAAGAATATAATATCACATTAATATATGGAGACATTCGTGTATCATTAGGCAAGGATAATCTCCTGGAGGAGAAAATCACCAGAATGGCGGCGATTCTTCCTAAGTTAGCGGGTCAATCGGGTGTATTGCAGCTGGAGGATTATACCGATGGAATGACCAATATTATCTTTTCCAAAGATGTGGCGGAGACGACATCTGCTGATGCAGCGGGGAGTTCGGATGCAAAAAAGAGCCAGGACGGGGTTGATGATGGAAGCACTGCCAGTCAGGATGAGGGCTCTGACAGTGATGACGATGGACAGCCAGATGAGTCTGAGGAAGAGGATGGGACAGATGAAACCGCTGCCGGAAGCGGTGAAGACGAGGATGTGAATAACTGGGCGGAACAAGGGGAAGAATATTAGTTACAGTTTATGTACTCATTAAGTGTTCAATGCTTCTGTGCATCGCGAAGTGTGTTGTTGGTCGCGGAGGGAATGGTAACGAATATTAAAAAGGTCTAAATTAATGCTAAAAAACTAAAAAAAGAGTTGATTAATTAGCAAATAAATTATATTATATACCTATATGCAGACTAAGATAAAACAAAAGTACCCCGAGGGGAATATAAGATAAGAGGGCCAAAGCGCAAAAGGAGGAAGTACTTTGTTAGAGATTATGACAAATGAAGCTGAATCATCTGCAAGAATTATTGTAATTGGTGTAGGTGGAGCAGGCAACAACGCAGTAAACCGCATGGTGGATGAAACCATCGGCGGAGTGGAATTCGTTGGAGTTAATACGGACAAGCAGGCATTAACATTATGTAAAGCTCCTACAGTACTTCAGATAGGGGAGAAACTGACAAAAGGTCTTGGCGCAGGTGCACAGCCGGAAGTAGGACAGAAAGCTGCGGAAGAAAGCGTTGAAGAGTTAAAACAAGTTATGGCCGGTACTGATATGGTATTTGTTACCTGTGGTATGGGTGGCGGAACCGGAACCGGTGCTGCTCCAATAGTAGCAGGGGTTGCTAAGGAAATGGGAATTCTGACTGTTGGTGTTGTGACCAAACCTTTCCGTTTTGAAGCGAAAACACGCATGAGTAACGCGCTTATGGGTATTGATAAATTAAAAGATAATGTAGATACATTGATTGTTATTCCGAATGACAAGCTGCTTGAGATCGTGGATCGCCGGACAACGATGCCGGAGGCACTTAAGAAAGCAGATGAGGTATTGCAGCAGGCAGTACAGGGTATTACTGATCTGATCAATCTGCCGGCTTTGATCAACCTTGACTTTGCGGATGTACAGACGGTTATGATTGATAAAGGGATTGCTCATATTGGTATAGGTGAAGCGAAAGGTGATGACAAGGCATTGGAGGCTGTTCAGCAGGCGGTGTCCAGTCCGTTGCTTGAGACTACTATTGGTGGGGCTTCTCATGTTATTATTAATATTTCGGGTGATATTTCACTTATGGATGCTAATGATGCGGCTAGTTATGTGCAGGATTTGGCGGGAGAAGATGCGAATATTATCTTTGGTGCGATGTATGATGATTCGGTTGTGGATACAGCTCGGATTACTGTTATTGCAACTGGGCTTGATGATGCGACGACGAAGAGAGGAAGTGTTGCGGACAGACAGAATGCGTTTGGGTTATCTAAACCGGCAGATAAAGGACAGCCGGTGCCTAACTATACGCAGGGATTCACGATGCCGACGTTGTCTATGCCATCTCCTTCTTCAGCACCTACTGCTAGTAATGTGCCAAAAAAGGATATTCAGATTCCGGACTTTTTGAGAAGGAATTAAGAAGCTGGGGGAGCTGCCGCAAAATGTGTCTTGGGCCGGTGGTATGCTATAAGTTTTCGGCAATAGAGCATTTCGTTGTTAGCATCTAAACGCAAAATAGGTGAAAATTGCAGAGTTCAATTCGTATTCAGCCCGTATTCTGATGAATACACGCTTCAGACGAATTCGAAATGTGTCTGGGAGACACATTCCGCCCTGTAATTTTCACCCATTTTGCGTTAAGATGCTAATCAACTCATGCTATATTGCCGAAAACTTATAGCATACCACCGGCCCAAGACACATTTTGCGGCAGCGTGGATTTCGCAGGGAGGTTTTGGAATTTGTTTGGTTTTATGTCGGTGAGGTCATGAGAGGGGTATGCATGAAATCGAAAGTATGTGAGTAAAAAGGCAAGAAAGCGAGAGACATTATTGGGAAAATAAAGTATACTCATATGTAGAAAAATGAAAGTGTGAGGGGAGAATTATGGAACTTACTGTTGGATTTGCGGTATATTTATTTATTGTTCAGTTTTGTTCGTATTTTGTGAAAGGGTTGGCGGGGTTTGGGGATCCGTTGATATCTAGTCCGCTGCTTTCGTTGACAAAGATGCAGAATAATGAAATTACGCCGATGAATCTTTTGATGAATTGGCCGTTGAATTTGTATATATCATTTAAGAACAGGAAGGCGTTTTCGATTAAGTCTACTATTCCGATGATTGTGTGCATTTTGATTGGTATGTTTCCGGGGCTGCTTTGTTTGAAGTATGGGTCTTCCTGGGTGCTTAAAGCAGCATTGGGGTTATTGATTTTAGGATGTGGTGTTGAGATGCTGACCAGGAAGGAGTCGAAGGCGGGTTCGGGGAATCCGGTGGTTATGGCGCTTGTTTCGGTGGCATCGGGATTTACTGCAGGGCTTTTTGGGATTAATCTTTTTTTTGTGGCTTATATTGAGAGGACGGGGTATGTTAATCGTAATCAGTTTAGGGGGCAGATGTGCTTTATTTTCTTTATTGAGAATACGGTTCGTTTGATCAGTTACATAATTGGTGGATTTTATACTGCGAATATTTTGAAATTGGGAGTTGTTTCTGCAGTTGGTGTTGCTGCCGGAATGTTCCTTGGCAGCCGTGTGGATAGTAAGTTGAGTGAGGCGACGATTCGACGGGTTATTATTATTGTCTTTATGTGTGCCGGGCTCAGTACGTTTATTAAAGCGTTACTTTTTAAAATTTAATCTCGCGCTGCTTTAATTGTAAATAGTGCAACAATATAAAACCAAGCTCCTAGTACATCGAAGAATAAATAATGAATCCCTTCGCTGGTCTGATTTTCCGAGAGCACAAGCGAAAAAGCCTCAGCGTAGCCCGCTACGCCTACGTTTTTTCATTTGCACTCTCGAAAAACCATCCTCAGCGAATGAACTCATTATTTATTCTTCAATGTACTAGTGTGCCTGGTTTTATATTGTTCTTTGGATAACGATGTTGTGGTTTGATATTCGGCATTCTTGTTTTGCCAAACTGCAGGTAGTTTTTTATGAAAAATATTTTTCACGGATAATCGGTACTGGCATATCATGTCCTGTGAAGAGGCGAAATGCTTCTGCGCCTTGGTGAAGCAGCATGTACATGCCGTTGCAGGTTTGGCAGCCGTGTTCGCGGGCGAGTTTAAGTAATTTGGTTTCCCGGGGCTCGTATATTACATCGGAGACGAATAAGCCGGGATGGAACAGGGAAGTGTCGGTGATGAGGGAATCAGCCATGTTGGGGTGCATGCCTACGGAGGTAGCATTTACTAAAAGGCTGCTGGTCTGCAGACTGCGCTTTAACTGCGAGACATCTTCCTGGTTAAATAAGAAGACTTTGCAGGCGGCGGATTTGTTAATGTCATCGGCAAGTTTTTGCATGCGCGGCCAGAAGCGGCTGGTTCTACGGGCGAAAACGTTGATGGTTGATGCTCCATCTAATGCGGCTTGGGCAGCGATGGCTGTTGCGGCACCACCACTTCCCAGCAATGTGAGTTGCTGGGTTTCTACATTGTAATGCTTGTCTCTTAGAGACTGCATAAATCCGATTCCATCGGTATTATGACCGGTCAAAATGCCATTGTCATTTATGACGGTATTTACTGCACCGATTAGCTTGGCTGCAGGTGAAAGGTCATCTAATAGTTCCACGATGCGGTTCTTGTTTGGCATCGTCAGGTTGAAGCCGCGAATGCCGGCGGTCTTTAGTCCGATAACTGCAGTTGGCAGTGTTTCTTCATTTATTTCAAAGCAAAGATAGACGTAGTCGAGGCCCAGCTGGCGAAACCCTTCATTGTGCATGAGGGGTGAAATGCTATGAGCGACAGGGCTTCCCAGCAGCGCTGTTAGTTTTGTGTGACCGGTAATGAGAGGTGTTTCCATAAAATTTTCTCCTTTATATGTCATAAATATCGCTTTTTTTAATTATATTGTAGTGTACCATAAAACTATAGTGTAGAGCAATATATGCACAGAAATCCCGAGACCTATAATTGCGCGGAAGTTACTGTTCACTCCGTGACCAGTAACACGCTACGCGATGCACAGAAATGCTGTTTACAGCATTTCGCGCCGACAACTCTCGGGATTTTCAGGCATAAATGCCTGAAAACACCTCGCGGAAT
>Ga0153928_1000492_pt1 | contig 19553 bp, 20 predicted proteins | sample TSNJ012MetaG_FD_106656 | JGI IMG/M metagenome (GOLD analysis project Ga0153928, IMG submission 106656) | Attine ant fungus gardens microbial communities from New Jersey, USA - TSNJ012 MetaG | ecosystem: Host-associated > Fungi > Mycelium > Unclassified | place: USA: New Jersey, Wharton State... | reverse complement strand
CGAGAGATGGTCTGTGTGAATTGGGAGGTATCTAATAAATTTCGATTAAAATCCTCTTCTAATTGCAACAATTCCTTTTCTGTTTCAAAGTGTCGAGCTGTCTCTATTAAACCTGTGGTATTTGGAAGAATTGTTCCATCCATATCAAATACAAAAATCCTCTTCATCCTCTCCTCCTGTTGTTTTGAAATTTTCATCCTTTTGTCGATTCTTTAGATTACTAAATATTTAAAGCTAAGGTTATTAGTTTAATACATTTGGAAGCGTTTTATATGAAAATATGTTTTAGTAACACCGCTTTACAACTAACAGCAACGTAATACAATTTGTCAACACAAAGCATGCTCCATATGACTTAGCATGGTATCCACCAGCAGCCATACGAATAGAATAAAGAATAGTAAAAAAATAACCGCTAAATTCAAATGTTCAAATAAGGCACCCAAGCTTAATATACTTACAATACATAGCGATGTTGACCAAAACAATTCAAATCCATAAACATATATTCCTCTCTGATTATCTTGAATCACCCCATTTTTTAATAAAATCAAAGTGCATTTTTCTGAAAATTGCCGTAACATAAAAGCAATCCTTATCCTTCTGTTTTAGTACATTATAGTCTCTATTTTGTATTTTTAACTTCTTGTCCTCGAATCAAATAGTTTTTGTCCTCTTAATTTATTGCAAAATTTTTACATCAAAAAAGGACGGCACTTACACCGCCCTTTATCAACTTATCATAAATTAGTTGAAGAATGAAATCATCACCGTGAAATTCTCGCTATCATAATCCACCTCCATATTCCCTTCATATTTTTCAACAATCATCTTCATGCTGGTCATTCCAAGACCATGCATTCTTTTCTCTTTCTTTATTGATACAAATTTATATTCATCTAAAATCGGCTGTTCCTTATTAGAATTCGATATTTTTATAAATGTCATCTCCTGCACTCTCCGAATAACAACTCGAATCCACTTACCATCGTCTTGTATTTTACTGCATGCCTCAATTGCATTATCAAACAAATTACCAAATAAAGCAACAATTTCGCTTTCTGCTAGTTTTAATTCTATAAAATCCGCCATGATATCCACATGAATTTTATGTGCTTCCGCTTCTTTTTTCTTATATTCAATCAAAATATCAAGAACATTAATTCTTGTTCGCTGTTTTGGACTTTGCATTTCTGTAGAATTTAGTTGTTCGACATATTCTTTGGCTTCGTCAAAATCTCTATTTTTCAAATAATCCTTAATAATCAGAAATTGATGCTTTATATCATGATAGAAAAGCTGTTCATGCTGATACCGCTGTATTTCGTTTTTGTAATTATTAGCTAATAAAACATTCCTTTCCACCGCCATAACCAGTCGGTCATTATTTTGAACATATGACATAATCTGAATGGCAAGGTATAATACTGCCAGAACCAGGAGAAGCAAAAAAAACCATACAAAAAACGTATTGGAATCAATATGTGCATAAGTGCTTTTAATCAATGCATAGACCTGAACCCCTGCTAAAATTACTCCCACGCACAACTTACGCATAGGAATTTTCATTTTTATCAAACATTTTTTCTCCAGAATTAAATATAATACGCTCAAAAACGCCTTATCCAAAACCAGGTAGCATACACGTACATAGGATAATTCTGATGTCACCTTATTCGCAAACTGTGTATCTTTAACGGCTACTCCCAATAAAGCCATTGAAAAAAAATCAATAATATATACCAACAACAGATAAACCAACGTCAACGCAATTGAATCAACTATCTTTGTTTTATAGATCATGTGACTACTAATCACGATTCCCATTATTCCGACAATCGTAGCGATAACTGAAAAAATCCAGAACTGGTTCATAGACCAGATGACAAAAGCTATTATCAAGGACGCTATTATATTATCCTTCATCTTAAACCTTTCTCCACCCAGTGTTTTTGCATTTATTGATATCCCCAATAGTGCTTCTATAAAAGATGCCAGAAATTCTGCGGTTTGAAAGATAATCATATGTTCCTCCAATATGAACTTAAACATTTCTTTAAACTTTTGATTTGATTTCTACTCGTAATTAATTCCTGCCCATTGTCCATCACTATTTTATCATCAGTAATACTTCGGATATGATGCAAGTTTACTATAAGTCCACGATCAACCATTATCATATCCTGATTATTCATTTGCTGATAAACCTTTTCTAATGTGGCTCGCTCCCACTCCTCAAGTTTATCCTCCAAGACAAAAACTGCATTTTTTTGATTTTTGTAAACACATACTATATTTTTTTGAAGCATCTTTATAAATTTCCGTTGATTACTAATAGTGTAAATCTTACCATTCTTCATCTGCTGCAGTTGAAGAAACATTTGATCCAGAACTTTTTCCAGATCATCATCCAAATGATTTTTAAGGATATAACTGGATACATTCATTCCATACCCTTCTTTTGCATATGATTCATATGCTGTCATGAAAATGATAATTGCAGAGTTTGAATGTTCTCGAACCACTCTGGCTATATCAATACCTGAATAAGTCGGCATCTCAATATCCAATATGAACGCGTCAAAATTCTTCTTTTCTTCCACTTGTTCCATTAGCATATCACTATCGCTAAAACACCGCAATATGGCCTTAATAGAGCTTTTTTCACAATATTGAATGAACTTTTCTTCAAACAGTTCAAGAAATTCTTCATTATCATCACATATCGCAATTCTGTACATTTATAACCCCCCAGTTATTTTTTAGTTTGAATATATTCAATAATATACATACGTTGCTCATAATGTCAATATAAAAATACATAAGCAATAGCTCCACAATTCCATCGGATCACGGAATTGTGGAGCTAAACAGATTTATTTTTGTTTATTTTTGTTGTTTATAATAGGAAACCATGCTTTGATCCCACTGCTTTTCATTTTTTGCAATCATCAGATTGGCAACAACATCACCGACAACATTCATCGTCGTAAAGGCCATATCCAGAAGCCGGTAAAATGCGGCAATCGGCCCCATCAAATCGAAAGGAAGGCCGAAGATTGAAAGGAACGATGCGCCCAGTACAATACCTCCCCCCGGGATACCCGGAGCCGCCATATTAATGAGCGTGGCCACCACAATCATCCCCGCGAGAGTGGCAATCGAAAGATTTAGTCCATAAAAGTCTGAAACAAAAATTGCCAGGCAACAGAACGAGCATGCGCCTCCGCACATATTGATGGTGCAACCCAGTGGCAGCGTGAATTTCGAGATACCCTCCGGGGCACCGAAATCATCAATACTCACCCGGATCGTAGTGGGCAAAGTGGCGGAGGAACTTGTGGTAGATACCGTCATCATTGCAATTTTGGAAAGCCCTCTAAGCAGATGGGAAACCTTCATGCGGGTGTAAAGCACGAGAGGCAGCAGCATAACGATAATAAAGGTGGCGATACAGGCTATGTAGCAGCACAGGATATATTTTCCGAGGGCGGTGAACATTCCCATTCCGTATTCCGCCAATGAATACGCCATCAGAAACATGACACCCAGCGGAGATACCTCCATTACATAACTTAGCACCTTAAACATTACCTCAGACAGGCTGTTGATAAAAATGAGTACCGGCTCCGCCTTTTTACCGCAGGCAACAATGGCGACAGCGAAGATTGCGGTAAAGATAATGATTGGGAGAATGTCACCATTCGCCATCGCGTTAAAGATGTTTGAGGGAAAAATTTTGAGCAAAAAGCCGGAAACAGTGGTTTCTGCTAAGGTTCCCTCCCATACGGGAGCATTCTCAAATACAACACCGCGTCCGGGGCGGATGGCAAAAGCAACTGCAAATGAAACAATGGAAGAACACATGAACATCACAACGTACAGCGCGACCGTTTTCAGGCCGATACGGCGCAGTGTGCCTATATCTTGAATGTTGGCTATGCCTCCAGCCACTGCGCAGATAAGGATTGGGACGATCATCATTTTGATCAGGATAAGATATACGTCTCCGATCACCTTTAGATCTTTTGCCGCCTGGGGCGCAAGTAATCCTAGTACAATTCCAAGAACAAATCCAATGGCGACACGGACGAACAGCCGGTCTTTCCTCATGATATATTTCAACATTTTCATTTACCCCGCAACATTTTTATAGTGTTTAAAAAAACGCAAGACAAGCTATTCCCGCAGCTTTACCAGACAAAAGGTGGTAAAATTGCGGTCAGAATCTTCAACATTTTCCGCCATCATTGTCAGCCGATACGCTTCTCCGGCATCTCGTCGGCAGAGAACTGCTGTGGAAGCAGGCAACTTCCCTTCGCGAAGGTAGCGCGCGCCGATTGCGGTATCCTTCAATTCCAGACGCCTGGAACCCGGGAGCAGAAGGTTCAGATTTTTCTCACATTGGGAAAGCGCCTGAATGTGGGACGCGACGACTGTAATCGAGCCGTCGTCAGTATCAGGAAGTTTAAACAGGCAGTGGTGGATATGTATTTGCTCGGTGCAGAGTGTCTCGTGGCGCAGACCAGATAATGCCTTCTCTGTTTCGATCACAGTTCCCGCCAATGTGTTTTCAACTGCCATAACACCAAATTTGATTGTGCCGCCAAGCAAAGCGTTCACGACGCCCTGTGAACTTATCAATGGCAATAGCGTCACATCTGAAAGAGAAAGCTTTTTTGCCATCCGAGCCGCTGCTTCCATAGAATTACTGTATTGATCTCCCTGATAACCAATTGTTTGGTTATTATTCAAGTGCACACCCCCTTCTTCTTCATACCGTTATAAATTATCACCAATTACAAAAAAATTGTAACATATTAAATTGTAAATGGCAATCATTTTGCATTTTCTTCGGCAAGCTGACATATATGTATTCAAATACCGACAAATTTGTTGGCAAACTTATCATTTTGTTGGCAAACTATTGATTTCACTTGGCAAGCACCTTGACAAATAACTGCATTGTTGGTATGATTCACTCTAAAGGAAGGTGATGTCAATGCAATCTGAAGAATTGGCTGCGGTTGTTGCCAAAGTGCAAAAGTTACAATGTGAAATGCAAAATATTGAGGTAAAGGCTGCACAAAAAGGCTGCCCTACAAAACTGTACGATACTTTATCAAGCTTTTCGAATCAGGACGATGGTGGAATTATTTTGTTTGGCTTAGATGAAGCAACAGGCTTTTCTATCGTTGGCGTATACGATGCCCATGATTTGCAGAAAAAAGTTACCGAGCAATGCAAACAGATGGAGCCGACAGTGAGGGCCCTTTTTACTGTATGTGAGCTTGGTGATAAAACGGTTGTCTCCGCAGAGATCCCAGGTATTGATATCTCTGAACGCCCTGTTTATTATAAAGGCGTTGGGAGAACTAAGGGTTCTTATGTCCGGGTTGGCGAATCTGACGAGCATATGAGTGAATATGAAATCTATAGCTATGATGCTTTTCGAAAGCGTATCAGGGATGATATCCGTAAGATTGAAGGTGCAAAGTTCTCTCTGTTCGACCAGGACCGGGTTGAGCGATATCTTGATGCCGTTAAAAAGGAACGCAGAAATCTTTCTGAACATGTTTCCGATGATGAAATATTGGAACTTATGGGAGTGATGTCCGATGGCATTCCGACGCTCGCCGGTGTTCTGTCATTTTCCAAATACCCGCAGGGATACTTCCCGCAGCTATGCATAACCGCTGTTGTTGTTCCTGGCACAGAACTGGGAAGTCTTGGCGTCGACGGAGAGAGGTTCATTGATAATCAGCGTATTACCGGTGCGATTCCTGAAATGATTGATGCTGCCGTCGATTTCGTAAGGCGTAACAGCCGTAACAAAACAATTGTTGACGATGATGGCAAGCGCCGGGATAAAACAGAGTATCCGATAAAGGCTGTTCGTGAAGCAATATTGAACGCTCTGGTTCACAGAGATTACAGTATTCATACTGAAAATATCCCCATTCGCATTGAAATGTACAGAGACCGTATGGTAATTATCAACAGTGGCGGTCTTTACGGAAAAATTACCATCGATTCCCTTGGTAAGGTACACCCGGAAACAAGAAATGCCGCCCTTGCAAATATTTTGGAGGTTTTAGAGGTGACCGAAAACAGGTATTCCGGCATTCCGACCATTCTTTCTGAATTCAGGAATGCAGGACTTCCGGCACCTATATTTGCAGTGCAGCGGGGAGATTTTCTCGTTACTTTTAAGAACAATATTTATAATGCTGATACAAGACCGGATAAAAAGGATATATTGGTTTCTATTCTTGATTTCTGCAGTATACCGCGATCAAGAGCAGAGCTTGAAATGTTTTCAGGTTATTCAAGATACTATACCATGTCAAATATTGTACAGCCCTTGATTGAAGATGGTTTATTGAAGCTCACTATCCCTGATAAACCTAAAAGTTCAAAACAAAAATATGTAAGAGTCTAAGCTATAGTCAATGCAAGGAGCTGACTTACGTGAGAGAGCCGGTACCCACCATTTGGCGAATGTGGGAATCGGCTCTAATGAATGGAGATGCTTCATTGGGCATCTATCTTTATTATTTATAATTCTTCTTCGGGCGTCTGCAATGTATGATAGCCTGATAGTCTTCGCGCTTCTTTCAAATCCATACCACTTTTTACATACCCCATAATTACATCTTCGACTTCGGCAATTCTCCTGGCAGTTGTCAGAACTTCCTCCGCATGGATTCTTGGAACTACAATTACCCCCGTATTATCTCCAAGGACCAGATCCCCCGGCACTACCTGCACGCCACTAACACAAACCGGTTCATTGATACTGTCTGCATATACCCGGTCTTTTCCGGTTACCATATAGGTTCCCTTCGTATAAATCGGATATTGTATCTCCCGGATTATATTGATATCCCGGCAGACTCCATCAATTACAGTTCCGGCAATGCCTTTTTGTGAAGCATACACAGACATAATATCCCCCCATACTGTACAGTAATCTCTGCCGCCGTTATCCAGAACCGCAACCTCTCCGGCTTCTATATCATCAATAAAATCTCCCACCGTCCCTTTTTCCGTCCCACAAGGCATATAGTGAACGGTAAACGCCTGACCACATATGTAGGTATCTGGTAATACCGGCTTTATTCCCAACAAACCGCCCTGCAGTTTTAGTTTATCCATTGCATCAGATACGGTAGGAACATCCAGTTCACGGAATCCTTCTATCATCTCTTTTGGTAACAGCCACTCTTTTTTCATCCTTCTCTCCTCCTTCTGCTTAAAGTTTTCTATTAGTCCGGAACAATGAAAAACCGATTCCATAAAAAACAATCATTAATACCACACCAAGCAACATCAACTTTGCGGTACCGTTCTGTGACATAGCCAGAACCGGTCCGACTGCAATCATTCCTACCCAGACTGGCATGAACAGAAACAGACTGACTCCGCTCGCATCTGCAGAACAGCTTTCATTTTTAGGATCAATACATCTCAATAAAGTCATACCAGTAGCAGCATTGCCAATACACTGACCAAATACATTTACCATTTTTTCAAACCACTGCTCTTTACAGAATTTAGCTGAAATGAAAATATATAAGAAGGTAAGTATTATCAGCATAACGACACAGTAAATGGTAATCGGTACAATAAAGGAAACCATCGTATCCACACTGATACTGGCAATTGCCGCAACAATCAGATACTCCAATGCAAAACCACTGATATTCGCACAGGTTTTCTTATCCACATATACCGAAGTCCTGGTTTTACACATGAAAGGCCAGATAATGATGGCGCCAATAATTCCGAGCACCAGGTCATTGATATTCTTAAAATATGGTGATATATACTGAACCCCTAAAAACCGGATTCCATATCCCAACATAATGCAGGCAGATATAAAGAACATCTGTAAAGCAATTGCGTTAATACCGGAAGTAGAAGTTTTGGTCATACCGATCGGCAGCTGCTTCTCTGCCGGCATCGGACCGCCAAAATATTCCGGCGGCAGCTGCTGCGGTTTATCAACAAACACGCAATAACCTTTTCTGATGCCCCAGTTAATCATCGGCATACCAATCGTCAGGGCTGCTACCAGACCGACCGTAGCTACAATCATGGAAATTCCCATAAAATCAGGATATCCGCCCTCTGTAAATATCTGTGCTGCCGAACCGGCCGCTGCATGACCGGCAAAAAAGGAATAAATAGAGGTTATTCCCCAATTGGGCGGCATCGCCGGCCAGAAACGTGTCAGTATCCATCCAATCCCGACTCCTAAAAATAACTGTGCTCCATAAGTTCCTGCCGATACTACCGTATAATCCATATAAGAACGAACCCGGCTCTTATCCATCTGACTGCCAAATACCTGACAGGTCAAAATAACAATAATTAAAAAGTTAGGATATTTGCCAATCATAGCGGATATCGGTACCAGGTTAAGAACCTGCTGTCCGCATATTAACAGCAGAATTCCACCAATTACCGATGCCGGCATAAATATCTTCTGCAGCAAAGGTATCTTTTCTCTGATCATCCATCCCAAACCCAAAAATATGTTTAATATCATAAAATCCAACAGTAATGACATAATATTAGTCTCCCCTTCTCTTCTTTACTCCCTTATTTCCCCTCTATGCAGCCGTCGCATCCAATCTCTTTTAATTTTTCATCCATCCAGGGCCGCTCATAAGTTCCGCTTTTTTTAATAGTTTCCAATATTGCGTCTTCTTTCTCAACTATTTTTTTTACCTGTTCCAGCAATTCTTCTGCTACTGCCGGATCAATGGCAATAATACCATCCCCATCACCAATGATAATGTCCCCCGGGCGAACCACCTGACCCCCTACCGATATTATCGTACCAATTTCTCCTGGTCCATTTTTGTAAGGACCATTTGGTGAAACCCCTTTGGCATAGACAGGAAACTCCATCTCTGACAAAAGTTCGGAATCACGGATACTGCCATCTACAATCATTCCGGCAATACCTCTGCTGATACAGTAGCTTACCATAATCTCGCCGAAGATTGCCCGATCGGTCATTCCACCTGCATCAATTACCAGAATGTCACCTGGCTGTGCAAGATCCATTGCCTTATGCAGCATCAGGTTATCTCCCTGGGGTACCTTAACGGTAAATGCCGTTCCCAGCAGCTTCACTTTGTTCATGGGACGAATGGTCTGTGAGAATGCGGCTGTGCGGCTCATACAATCTCCCAGATTAGCAACCTGAATATCTTTAAATTGCTCTACCAGCTGCTTTTCAGGTCTTGGAATGTCCTGGTTTATAACACAACCTATTGTTTTCATTTACTTCTCCTTTCTTGTCGTTTTATTAACGACATTTTATCGACATATTGTCGACAATTTATAAGTATATATTAGCAGGTATATTTAAAATTTGCAATTGCTAATATTCATAAATTCTTTCTCATTTTTTTGTATATATCTTACAAAAGGAGGACAGGTACCACTTCCCAAGTTAACACTTTCCTTAAATGGGCTTTCTTTTGTCGACATTTTGTATTATAATAGTTATGAAACTATTATATGTCAGTTCAAGGGACAAAAATTATGGGAAGAAAAGATCAAGCATACGAATTTATAAAAAAGGCCATTATCGAAAATGAAATTCCTCCTGGTGCTCCTATTCGCGAAGCAGAATTGGCAGAGACATTACATATGAGCCGTTCTCCTATCAGGGAAGCATTAAGGGAGCTTGAGGCCGAGGGTGTTATTATCAGTTATCCGTCACGAGGCACCATCGTCACGCCAGTTACCGTATCTGATGTAGAGGAAATCTATCAACTCCGCTCTATGATGGAATTGTGGGCATTGGAACAGGGATTCCACCGTTTTACCAATGAAGAGATTACCCAGTTGGAGCAGGCTTTCACCGAAGCGTATCAGGCCAGTGATTGGAAAGCACTTCACGAAGCAGATATTCAGTTTCATCATGCAATTATTCGTAAAAGCGGCAGCAAGAGACTGGCTTCTTTTATCCATGTACTGAATACCCAAATTGAACGGATCCGTCGTTACAGTGCTAAAGGAGCTGCACGAATGGAACTCTCTTATCAAGAACATATGGCAGTTTTGAATGCCATACGCAGCAAGGACCTCCCCCAAAGCAAAAGAACCTTGAAAGACCATCTCCGCTCTGTTTCCAATTCTGCATTGGAAGCTGCAAAGATGATGGAGATGGATTCGTTTTCAATATAATAACTGGTATTATAAGGTTACAAGAAAATCATTCACGAGCGGGATGGTATTATGATTTTTCAAGTAAGAGAACTACGTGTGAGTTCTCTTTTTTTGATTCCGACTTCGGTTCCTGTCCCCATGAACATTTTAATGTAGATTCCATTATAGCCGCCAAATATTTTTTTCGCCTATGCTTCACCGCACTCAGACCGGTAAGTTTTGACTATCAAAATTACAAATTGCATGGTACAATTAGAAGTGGGTTAAGCGACAACAATAGGCAGAGGAGGATAATATGGCAAGATGTAAGGTCCCATATGGTATCAGCGATTATCGTGTGATTCAGGACGAGAACTATTTATATGTGGATAAAACCAGATTTATAGAAGAATTGGAATATTTAAATACAAAATACCCTGTATTCCTACGACCGCGTCGATTTGGAAAAACATTACTGGTATCTACTTTACAATACTATTATGATAAAAACTGTGCAGATGAATTTGATGCGCTTTTTGGCGATACGTACATTGGAACCCATAAAACAGCATTGGCCAATCAATATTATGTCCTGAGGTTTGATTTTTCAAAGCTTGATGCTGAAAGTGAGGAAACGCTTAAAAAATCATTTTACAGATCTGTGTTGGTAAGATTAGACGATTTTTGTGTATATTATGGACTTGATATTTCCATAACAGAAAGTAATGACTATAATGTTGCTGATTTATTGGATAGATTTTTGATAAAAGTGAATCAGATCATTGACAGGAAATTGTATATTATGATTGATGAATACGATCATTTTGCAAATGCAATCCTCAGCAACAGACAGGTATTTGCAAAGATAACAAGTAAAGAGGGGTTTGTAAGGAGTTTTTATGAGGTGTTTAAAACCCATACAAGTGGCAGTTGTATCGACAGGATCTTTATTACCGGGGTAACCTCTTTGACATTGGATAGTTTGACAAGCGGATTTAATATTGCAAAAAATGTATCTATGTCTCCAAAATTAAATGAGATGGCCGGTTTTACAAGTGAAGAAACGAAGACTCTCTTAAAAGAGGCAGAAGTTACCGATATAGAGAAAACAATGGAAATACTAACTGAGAACTACAATGGGTATCGCTTTCACAAGAGGGCGGAAAATAAAGTGTTTAATAGTAATATGGTATTATACTTCCTGGATGAATACCAAGAGGAACAAGGGATTCCCCATCAACTGACTGACCCTAACATGACAAGTGATTATCGAAAGCTGACCGCCATGTTTGATTTATTCGAAGAAGAAGAAACAAAGCAAGCAGTTCTGGAGCAGATTATGAGCAATGAAAGTCTGGAAACTGACATTATCACTAATTTTGATTTTCATTCACAATTTAGGAAAGCGGATTTCTTATCCCTACTCTTCTATTTGGGTCTTTTAACAATAAAGGGCGAGGGAACTTTATATGATGTTCAATTACAGACTCCCAACTATGTAATCCGTGATATTTATTATCAATATTATAGTAATTACCTGCAGGTATGCCCAGAGGAAATGCGAAATGCGGTCGGAATGATAGCGCTTTACAATGATTTTGGGGAATATAATAAGCTGATAGAGAGCATATTGAAGCTGCATAAGGAAAGTCCCCCTCACCTGCGTTCGGCGGAAAGTAGTGATGAGGATTATAAAGATTTCCGTGAATCCAGATTAAAATCCATTATGTTATCCTGCTTCGGGAATCAGAAATTTTTTCTTGTGAAATCAGAATATCCTGTAAACGGCAAGCGCATTGACATTGCCTTGTTTGACAGAAGACGAAGAGACCAAAAGACCAGGACAAAATATAATTATTTGTTAGAGATAAAATATATTCCTAAGGCACAGGCAAGTGCCACCAGGATAGAAGCTATAAAAGTACAGGCAACATCGCAGATGAAGGAATATCTGCAATTAGAAGAGTTTGCAGGTGATGCAAATCTGCGGGGGTATGTTTATGTCGTGGTGAAGGATAACATTATATATTTTGCGGAAGTGACACGATAGTGTTTCGGTGCCTGACCGTGCGTCCAGCTAAGAGTGTACAGTCAGGCACCGATAGATCCCATTACTATCAAATTTTAACGCAGAACAGATTCACTCATCCGCCGATAAGTGTGGCGGTGTCCCTTTACGGCAATACATAATGCATTAATTACTTCCGGTAAGCCCATATTCTCATTTACCCCGGCATCACCTAACATATACATATCAGCTCCGAGAATCTTATTGTCTATGGCTATGCGTCGTATCATCTGAACGTCGGTCCCTTCTTGTGAATTGTGAATTCCTACATTGGCAATTGCCCCGCCTCTGTGAATGGTATCAATTAATTTCCCCACATAATCTGTTGTGAATCCAGGCAGACTTCCTGCTGCCGGAATATCTACGATATCTGCGCCCGCATCGCAAAGTGCAGCTGCCAAATCCACAGTCATTAATTCCCTCAAGTTAAAAGGTTCATTTTGCGCATATATGAGACCCGGTCCATGGGGTACTCCGGCCTCCAAAACTATCCTGTTGCCGGCCCTGTTCCTTGCTTCCTTAACGATTTCAACCAGTTTCGAAGGTTCACACCAACCACACAGGAAAAGAATGTCAAAGCCCTGCTCTATGCAAAGGTCAAACGAATTCCAGTCTTTTTGATGAGAACCTGCAACAATTCCATCTTTTACATCTGCAAAACCTGTATCCACATTTTGTCCACCATATGCGGGAGGCGCCAGCTCCAGTGTTGTACCAATAGGACGGCCAATCATCTCTCTGATTTCCTTTGCAGTCCAGCCTTTTCCAATTTGAAGCTGAACGTCACGAAACGGCTCATCATCCACCGGATTCTTTGATGGAAGTCCTACAAACATAGGATTTTCCGGATTATAGGTATCCATATAAACAATATCCGCACCGAAGCCTGCGCAGACTTCTGCATTAGTAACATACTGCAAGTAATTGTTCCCCCTGCTTCTGGCGAGAGCCGTTACGGTTCGTCCTTCTGACATCCTGATTGCGTCCTTTAAGTCTTCTCCTTTTAATGTCAGCATTTCCTTCGGCGAGCAATTTAACAGCCTTTTTAACATATCTTACCTCCTCGTTTTTATCTCATCACTGATTCTGTCATACGGCGATAGGTATGACGGTGTCCTTTCAATGCAATACACAATGCCATGATTGTCTCCGGAAGTCCCATATTTTCATTGAGACCGGCATCTCCCAGCATCTGCATATCAGCTCCCAGCGTCTTATTATCAATGGCGATTCTCCGTATCGTTTCTATGTCGGTTCCTTCCTGTGAATTATGGATTCCGACAGTTACAAGAGCCCCTTCGGCATGAACTGCATCGATAATTGCTCCCACATGTTCCGGTGTAAAGCCCGGCAGGCTGCCTACAGCCGGTATCTGAATAATATCCGCGCCGGCCTTTACCAGCTTAATAGCATAATCGGGTCCGATTAAATCCCGTAGTTGGTAAGGAGAATTTTTAGCATAAATTAATCCCGGTCCATGAGGCACTCCTGACTCAATCAAAATCCGGTCTCCAACCAGTTTTTTCGTTTCCCTGACATGCTCTATCAAATCTTTTTCTTCACACCACCCATACAATGCAAGGATATCAAACCCTTGTTCCACTACTAATTCTACATTCTTCTTTGTTATTAAAGCCGCGCCGGCAATTGTGTCTCCTTTCGCTTCCGTAAATCCAGTATCAACCATACCCCCGCCATAACTGGGAGCTGCCAATAATGAAGTCATAAGCGGTCTGCCGATTAACGCTCTTACTTCTCTTGCACTCCAGCCTCTGCCTATAGGAACCTGTATCTCACGAAAAGGCTCATCATCTTCCGGATTCTTAGAAGGAAGACCCGGAAATATCGGTCTTTGCGGATTATAGGCGTTAATTGCTACAATGTCGCTTCCAAATGCAGCACATACTTCTGCATTACATACATATTGAACCAGATTGCATCCTCTTACCCTGGCATCCCCTATGACAATCCGCCCTTCTGACATCTTGATTGCCTGAAACAATTCCCTCGAAGCCAGACTAAGCATTTCACGTGGTGAATCATTTAATAATCTCTTAACCATACTATCTAGATCCTGATTAAACTGCCTCAATCCTTCCATTCTTCCATAAGTTTTACTAAAGAAAACAACGCAAATATTTCGTCTTCCCCCATGCAGCATATCTCAATTGTATCTCCATAAGCAAACTTTCCAGCCAGAACACTGATAATACTCTTTCCGTTTATCAGTTTTTTCCCTTTTCTAATTGTTACATTACTGGAAAATGTGTTGACCATACTACAAAATCTTGCCGCTGGGCGCGCGTGTAATCCCAGAGGATTTTGAATGACCATGCTCTGTTTAACCACGATACTGCCCCTTTCTATGATTATTTATTTAAGCTTCAAAAAACATCTGTAATACGCATTTTAGCTGAAAAATACCACAATATTTTTCCGGATTCAGTTTCATCCAAAGCTGCTGTGTCTCCCCCATTTTATAATAGATAGCATACCAGCCCTGATCTTCTCTTTTCATTATGGAATCCTCAAGAGATACATACGCACTTTGTCCATACATCAGTCTCCCCTTTTTCACCTGAAGACCCTTTCCCAGCTCTAAGGAGATTTGTTCTCTCTGCAATCCTTGACATCTACTTAAAATCACATTTATGCAGCGTTGCTCCATATCCTCTTTTAAATGTTCGAACTCCAAGAGGTAAGTTTTATCAAAATAATATTTATTCCTCCCTACATTTACCATCAGTCCCCAGCTGCGATAAACAGGTATCACTTCCCACAGTTTTACTTCATACTGATAATACTGGATATCCTTCACTTGCTCATAGCCATATTCCGTTCTCTTTCTCCCTGTTTCCAGACAGAACGTCTGGTTCTCCATCCTGATTGACGATGGATAAATCTTCGTATGAAAAACACCGGAAAATACCCCTATAAACAGTATTGCTATACAGATATCCAGCAAGGTCTGCTGAGTATGGATTCTAAAATATACCACAATCAGCAGCAATACGCCTGGCAACACCCGCTCAAACTGCCGCAGTAGAAATAATCTTTTCAAAAAACCACTCTTATGCTCGTACACCATCACATGTTACCTCACTCCCTAAATGCTCCCTGAACCGTTCAAGATACTTAAAATCGTTTCCTGATCGTTACAACGTTTCAATTCTTCCATTGATTTCTCATCTGAAAGAATCGCAGCCACTTTTGATATTGCATCAATGTGGTTATTATCATTTTCAGCAGCAACTGCAATCAGCAATTCCACAGGGTTGGATTCCTTTTGCGGAAATATTACCGGATGGTTCAGCTTTAAGTAGCTGATACCGGTTTTTCGCACTCCTTTATTGGAATGGGAATGAGGCATTGCAATCCCGGCAGCTACCAGCATATATGCGCTATACTGGTGAACCATTTCCACCAGTGCTTCTATGTACTGCTCATCTACAAGCCCTGCCTTTACCAGCAGTCGTCCTGACTCTCTTACTGCATCTTCCCAATCTTTTGCACCGTAATTCAGCCTTATGGATTTTGCATCCAAAATTTTATTTATTGAATCCATCTAACCCCTCCAGTTTCCTGCACTTTTTATCTCATGGCAGATTCTGTCACTCTTCTGTAGGTATGTCTGTGCCCTTTTACAGCAATGCACAACGCCATAATAGTCTCGGGAAGTCCCATATTCTCGTTAAATCCTGCATCTCCAAGATTATACATGTCTGCTCCCAATGTTTTATTATCAATTGCAATTCTCCTAATCGTCTGAACATCCGTCCCTTCCTGAGAATTATGAATTCCCACCGTAGCCAAAGCGCCTTGTGCATGAACAGTATCAATAATGGCACCCACATAGTCTGGTGTAAATCCGGGAAGGCTTCCCACCGCCGGCATCTGAATAATCCTTGCCCCCGCATTAATCAGTCTACCGGCAAATTCCGGTGTAAACAGGTCCCGGAGATTATATGGTGTTTTACGCGCATAGACCAGACCTGGACCATGGGGCACTCCGGATTCAATAAGAACCTTCCCTTGAAATACTCTGCTGGCAATCTCCACGGCCTCAATCAGTTTTTCAGGTTTACACCAGCCATAGATACCAACAATGTCAAAGCCCTGTTCCATACAAAGACGGAAATTCTCTTCTGTTGCCAGCGATGCTCCTCCAGGAGTCGGGTTCTTTGTATCAATGAACCCTGTGTCCACCATTGAAGCTCCATAATCCGGCGGAACCACAAGCCCGGTGGAAATCGGTCTGCCAATCAGTTCCCGAATCTCTCCTGCGGACCATCCTCTCCCAACAGGCACCTGGATCTCCCTGAAGGGTTCATCATCTTCCGGGTTTTTGGACGGCAATCCGGGACAAATCGGCCTCCGGGGATCATAGCAATTCAATACAACAATATCACTTCCAAACGCGGCACACACCTCGGCATTGCTCACATACTGCACTAAATTCGGTCCTCTCACCCTTGCGTCTCCGATAACGACACGACCCTCAGACATTTTAATTGCCTGAAACAGCTCATCTGAATTCAGCGCCAGCATTTCCTTTGGCGAATAATTTAAAAGTCTCTTTACCACAAGCTCTCCTCCTTTACTGCTTTCTTATTCATCAACGATTTGCAGCCATCCGGCATCTGTTAATTTTTTCACCACCTCATCCTTAATCTTATCTACCTTAGCCAAATCCTCCACCATAATCATAATGGTCTTCGGATACTTTTCCTGCAATTCATCAATCCGAATCCCTTCTACCATGATAATGTCAGGTTCTTTGTATCTATCCCCCATGGGATTGGATTCCGTTGCCGCCTGTACGTCAATATCCGTAATTCCCATACTCTTGAAAACCTTTTCTGTTGCCATTTTAATCATGATACATGTACAGACTCCGACTACGCACAGTGTATTAATAGTTGTTGTCCTTTTAAAAGGAGGGTTATAAATATATTTAGTCATACAGACACCTCTTTCCGAAACGAACCGTTTCTAACCTCGCCCAAAGAATAGCTTGCCAAGCAGATAGTATAATGGCCAGAGAAGCATAAAATCATCCGGTTCTGCTCCCAGTCCGACCATATATTCAATTGAAGTCAGCGAGCTTCCAACTGAGGTCGCAAACAACATACCGAAGGCTATCATCGTAGCAACCACAACACCACCTATACAGGCACCCTTTATACCGCCAAACTTATTGCCAAATACCGCAGCACCTGCACCCGACATAAATAATGATGGAATCATAGGGAATACAGCCCCCCAACCTAATATGTTAAATAATACCATCCACAGTAAAAATACAGCAATTGAAATTGTCGAACCAAATATTACTGCATTGGAACCAAATGGGAAGACCGTCGGTACATCAAGTGCTGGTCTTGCCCCGGGAATAATCTTATCTGCGATTCCACTGAAGGATGGAATCAGTTCGCTCATCATTGTACGAAGCCCATACGTAAATGCCATAAATCCTCCGGCAAAAGTAATTGCCTGAAGCACCAGCCAAACATAAGGATCCGTCGAAATACCGGCAATCTTCTGCACAGTTTCTCCTCCGCATAGCAGACCGATTCCGACCAGAAGAATTACTTGTACAATTGTAATTGCACAGCTCATATCCCGAAGGAACGAAACCCCCTTAGGAAATACAACTTCTTCTGTACTTTTTTCTGCTTTCCCTAGCTTTTTAGCCAATAAACAGGTTACAAAAACTGCGATGGAGGACTGATGTCCATAACCGCACAGGTGGATATTTTTTTATTTGTTCCAAATAAGGATTTATGACTGGAAATCCAAACATGCTTCGAAATCGGGTAGATTGCAGATGATTGGATAAGTCTTTCACGATACAATCTTTATCTTCTATATGAACATGAGTAATTAATGAAAAGCGGTCAACAATCTCCTCCGATATATGATTTAGACTATTCTGATGAAAGCCAACCGTATGGTCAATTAATTCATGATCCTGAGACATATTCAGCAATAACAACGTACAATAGATAATCTCCGGATCAGGGAGTTTAACAGGTAGTTTATCCCTTAACCTTTCTGCCGCATAAAAAACATCATTCTTCTGTAGTTTCACAGAAGTGAGCCCTCTTTTACAATAAGTATCCATCAATGAGTGAAACTGAATTAAGGTCAGCATCAATGCTATTTGTTCCTGATAATCAACACAATCTGTGAGAGAAATTTCCCTGACTGTTTCACTAAGCTGTTTATTAGTCTCTTCATATACATGGATAAAATCATGCTCTTTTAGAATCTGTGCCAAAAAATTGATAATCATCTCAACATTTCCAAGCTGGGCAATGTTCAGAAAAATCAAAGAACGCATATCCATTACTTCTCCGTCAAAATAGTATCCATTCTGTCTGCTGTAAAGCAATTCGACAGCCCGGCTGTCTATTCTTTTTCTTATGGCAGACAAATCATTAAGTACGGTATTTTTACTGACTCTGAAGTTGCAGACAAAATGATTAGTTGATACATGTTCGTTTGAACAAAATAAATAAATACACTCCAGACACATCCTGTCCTGATTCTTTAAATTTTCTACCACGGCATTATTCTCAAGCTGGCGAAGAGATGAAAACGTCATAATCTCATCAGCATTAAGATGGGAAATTATCATACAGTTTCTGCTTTCCAACTTTATCATCCCATTTTCATTTAAAAACTCGTTCATTTTTGCTATTCTATACCGTAATTGTTTCTTGGTACATCCTAACAATTTTAACAGCTCACTTTGAGGAACCTGCTTTCTTATCAATATTTCTTTCAATGCATTCATTAGCTGGGGCTCTAATATTATTTTCATATAAACTCCCGTCTTCCGCCAAGTGGACACGTGAATCAGTATATTGGTTTTATACTATCAAGTAATGCTAATGCTCTCACCGACACAGCTTCCCCAGATTAACATATAATATTCTCAGCCGTCCCGGCATCTCTTGAAGCTGTTTTTCTGTCTTAATTATAATCCTGTAACCTGGCAGGCAGCAACTGTATTTGGACCCAATTTCATAGCACAATTTCCTGAATATTTCCCTATTGTTGGGCCAAATTACTGATTAATATATGCACAAAGAGCAGTCATTTTACTCAAGTTGAAACGATTTCAGGCGATTTCATATTGACTTTTTTCAATACGACATTTATACTAATATTGAATAAAATCAATATGAGGTGATTATATGAAAAACAACCATCTTAACCATGCGCAGGTCTTCAAAGCCTTTTGCGATGAAAACCGATTGATGATCTTGGAAATGCTCCATAGCGGCGAAAAATGCGCCTGTATATTGCT
>Ga0153928_1000488_pt1 | contig 19593 bp, 18 predicted proteins | sample TSNJ012MetaG_FD_106656 | JGI IMG/M metagenome (GOLD analysis project Ga0153928, IMG submission 106656) | Attine ant fungus gardens microbial communities from New Jersey, USA - TSNJ012 MetaG | ecosystem: Host-associated > Fungi > Mycelium > Unclassified | place: USA: New Jersey, Wharton State... | reverse complement strand
CGATTGGTCTTTATGAAAATCGTCGACCGGTGTTTGGGGTGATCTATGCTCCTGTCTACAATTTGATGCTGACTGGCGGAGAGTCCGTTAAAACACGGATGAACGGTAAGCCGATGCAGCCTTTGCCTCAACTCGATTTATCCCAGGGCTCCATGGGGATCGATCTGCATCCTTCCGTTGCTACTGAAGATCGTTTGGAAGTGATTCGTTACATATCAGATGAACTGCGTATTAGTTTTCGTTGTTGTGGTGCTGCTACACTTTCACTGATTGAAGTTGCCTTGGGGCAAACTGACGGTTATTTAGCCTTAGGGGATTCGACGTGGGACATTATGGCGGGCCTACCGATATTGAAAAATCTTGGTATATCAGATACTTTAGACTGGGATCACATTGATTTAAAAGAAAAGCTACGTTTTGCATGTGGAAATGAAGAGTTTATTACATTGGTTCGGCCACTTTTGGATAAAGTAAATAAAAAAGGTGGACATGATAAATGATAATACTAATTCCCCAGCTAAGGTGGGTAGAATGGAATAAGAAGTAGCTTAGAGACAATAAAAAAGCCTCTTATGTAAGCGTGAAGATGGTATCGTAAGCCAAAATCAAAATGCATAGGAGGCATCCAATGGAAGATGCGTGAATACAAGAAAGTGAAAATTACCGAAGGCGCAGTTTGTATGGACTATGAACAATTGTGTGTGGATGCTCCACTATGGTGAAAGTGATATTGTTGCCAGCAATAAAATTATTCATCAGCAATTATGAAATGCGCTCTACCTTAACCATATAGATGCGCTTTTTCATGAAACTTTAATAACCAAAATGAAAGATTACAGTTTTACATAGGTTTATGATGGACTGCAAATAACATTTTAATAATTTATGAGGTGAGTTATAATGCTGGAATCGTTAAGAGAATTGACGTGGATGTCTATTATCTTGCGAATTGCACTTTCTTTCTTAATAGGAGGATGTATTGGTGTAGAGAGGGGAAGTAAAAATCAGCCGGCGGGCTTCAGAACACACCTGCTAGTATGTTTGGGTTCAACACTGGTAATGATGACGGGGCAGTATTGCTATGTTTACTTTAATACAGGAGATCCGACACGTCTAGGGGCACAGGTCATCAGCGGCATTGGTTTCCTGGGAGTTGGAACCATCATTTTAACTGGTAGAAATGAAGTAAGGGGGCTCACAACTGCGGCAGGTCTGTGGGCATCTGCCTGTATCGGTCTTGCGATTGGTATTGGATTTTATGAAGGTGCTGTTGTTGGTGGTCTTTCCGTGTTTTCGGTTTTTACAATCCTGCGGAAAATAGACGTTATACTATTAAAGAGAGCAAAAATATTCCGTATTCTTGCAAGTTTTGATTGTGCGAAGGAAATTGATGAGTTTATTGAATTTTGTAAAAAAATAAATTTGACAGTTGTGGATGTACAGTTCTCAAAAATCAGTAAAAATACGGATAAAAGTAAGAATAAATATGTCGCAGCGGTTTTTGTTCTGGAAAATAATAAAAGAGAATTGCATTCACAGTTGCTACAGAACATCAGCAGTTTTGAAGGCTTAAGATACATAGAAGAGCTATAAAATTGGAAATACATGACGAGCTTGAGAGGAAGTGTCCTAATGCAGAGCAGATATTTATATGAAATGCATCTGCATACTCTTCCACACATGAAGGTGTCGGAGAAGCCACCCATCATGCAATTGCATCAATACATAGATGAAAGCCAGTCTGACCCTGAAATATGCTTTTCCATACAAAATGCTTTCAAAGAAGCCCGCAGTGCCATCAATCTTCCCTTAAAAAGAGCAATATAAGGAAATGGCATTCAGAAAAAAGGAAGAATATGAAAGTTCCTCCTGATCTAAGAAGTAAGAGAAACTTCCTTTGAATGAAGAATTGTATTTCGAAGGGGGAATAGGGGAATGCTCCAAACTGATATTATAACAAAAATACTCGCTGGCTTTATATTTATAAAAGATGGCGGGTGTTTTGTTTGCAAATCCATTCTAATCACGCCATGGTGGGTTACCGCATCGAAAATACCCTGACCGAAAACGGAAATGTGGCTCTTGTGGACGGGGCTTGTTATCTCTTCGCCCCAGGTACAGGAATTGATTTTGAAGTCCATAAACTTGTCAGTATGTTGTAGCATAGCAAATGTCCTTGGAGAGGGACAATAAAAACTACTACTACTCTTATGAGGATGAAAATATTATGGGGGACAAAGCGCTTATTATCGTTGACGGTTTAAAGGTCTGCCGAGATATTAACTTGCATTTAAACCTTGATGGAACGGAAATCTGCTTTACTTTATCCGTTCAGGAAGCATTGGGGTGTCTGCTTATGCAGGATTTCAAGTGGGTGATTGTTAATATTTCGCTTACGGAAGTGGATGGGAAATTATTGAAATCTGCTCTGGACCGGCTTAAATCCAGACCACTGCTTTTGATATTGAATCAGGTTCATGACGGAAAGAAGCAAAATAATGGAACCAGTAGTAATAAGATTGCAATATTAAAGATACAGGAATTCCTGATAAATACAAAAGCAGTGTTTCACGATGTTCCTGAAAGGACTCCGTTGAATAAATAAATTATACTATGATGTCCTGTAGTAGTCTCTATATGGACTATAAGTCGCGTCAAGTGTATTTTAATCATGAAGAAATGATTTTGAGCCGAAAAGAGTTTGATTTATTATGGATATTAAGCTCAAACCCAGGCAGAGTATTTACCTTTGAGCAGTTGTATCAGAAATTTGAGGCAGATTCCTGTATGGAAACCCTAAATAGTGTAATATGCAGGATCAAATGCCTGAGAAAAAAGCTAGGTGATGCTGATTGTATCGAATCGGTTCGTGGTGTTGGTTATCGTTTTAAATCCCCCCTTCTTGTATAGCGTGTCGAATTTTGCGACAATTGACTGTTTGTTTGACCTTGATTTGACCTTTTCTTCCTTTATACTGTCTTAATCGACAGTAGTTTGGGGCGGTTATTGTTGTGCTTTGCGAGACTATGACGGCCTACATATCCCCTTTTAGAGAGGGGGTATGTTTGGGGCCATGCAGACTGGACAGTACCTGTATGATAATGTAAATAAATATTTTGATATTAACACTATGGCTCTTAGCAAAGTCATGGTGTTTTTTTGTTTAAAGACTGATTTTATCCAATACTACTTTATTTCACCTAAAAAAATCCCTGCTTTGTTATCAGGAAATCCCATTCCTGTGATATCAGTTCTTTACAAGTGCCTCAATAGAGGGCGTGCCCCTCCGTTTCTGACATTTTGACAAAAATCAAAAATTCAGAAGCGGAGGATAAATGAATGCCTAAATTTAATCATTGTTTTATTCGTGAAAACGGAATCTACCGGGAAATCCCCTATACCGCCCTTTTTATTGGTACTGAGAAAAATCCAGAATACAAGGATCGTTACTTTCTGCCTCTTCATGGCTGCCTGATGGAAGTATCATATGAAGAATATCAGAAAGAATACAGAGAGAAGCGGCGTCAGAAGTATATCCGGGAAGAAGCTATTTTGCATGAGGAGGTTTCTTGTCATGCACTGGATACGGATGAGTTAAATGGTGAGGAAACCATACCGGATACTGCGGTGGACGTGGAAGAGCAGGCAATACAGTCGGTTATGGTAGAGTGCCTACATAAAGTATTGACACTTCTCTCAGAGGATGATCGCTGGCTGGTGGACAAGCTCTATTTCCAGGGGATCAGTCAGTCGGATCTGGAGAAGTAAAGCGGCATATCCCAGCAGGTTATCAGCTATCGCAATAAGGTGGTATTGCGAAAATTAAAAAATCTCATAAAAAAATAAAAATAATTTTTGTAGCCCCTTCATTTTTTCGGCATGAAAAGTGAGGGGGTTTTTCTATGTTCCCCGTTGAACTTTGAAAATTGAATATCCGATGCCTTAAATATGTTAGCTGACGGTTCCCTAAAGGACAAGCGACACCAGAGGATGCGCCAAGACCATCTGCAGGTAATAGATGACAGACCGGTAAAGAAATACGCCGGAAATCACATAGTATGATTTTTTCTGTGTGTGTTCCCTATTCCTGTAAAAGACGGCCAGATAAGATGCAAAGCGGTTCCCATCCGACCGGAGAACAAACTGTGGAGGTTTGTCTCGCCATAATCCCGTCAGCCTACAATGATACTTCTGTCCAGTCACAGCCCTGCCGAAAAGCGGGATCACGCAATGAGGGCAGCCGGCAGAGAACCTGCCGGGGGTGAGATTCCCATGATGTGGTTTCCGGCCACAGTTTAAGGTACCGCCTTTTTGTGCTTGGGGAGTAGTGTCAAATTAAGCATGGTTGAATCAGGTTTTCATGTCAGAAGCAATGGGGATCATTCTGCCTGCAGTAGAAGAAAAGCAATCAGGAGAAACAGGATGATTCTCATTTTTTTGATGCCAAATATAGAAAAGTGGGGGAGACTATGTCGAAAGAACCTAAGAAAACGGTCATGCGTGGGGATATTTTCTATGCGGACTTATCACCGGTTGTTGGCTCGGAGCAGGGCGGTGTCCGGCCGGTCCTTATTATACAGAATAATGTAGGCAATCATTATAGTCCTACGGTTATCATTGCGTCAATTACAAGTTGTCTGCAAAAAAGCAGGATGCCGACACATGTTTTTATTACTGGTGAGGAATATGGCCTGCGGGAAGATTCGATGGTATTGATGGAGCAGATTCGGACGATAGACCGTTTGCGATTCAGGGAATACATAGGACATCTGGATTTACCGGTTATGGAGCAGGTGGATCTGGCATTGGCGGTCAGTGTGGGATTGTCTGTGACAAAGGCAGGGATTAATGGAGGGTCAGGAGATGTCGAAGGATCAGGAAGCGAATGAGGTGAGGTATAAAATGGCCCTGAAACTGTTGAATATCTTGTTCCGTGAGGGTCTGATCAGCCAGGAAGAATATGAAAAAATTGATATTTTGAACCGGGATACATTTTCTCCGGAACTTGCCAGAGTATATGCTTAAAACCACTAGCTATGTTGGAACTTGTGTGGTAATGTATGTTGCTAACAGGAAACAAATCGAGGAAGGAGACAAAGACATGGCAAAGAAGATAACCAAAATTAATCCTGTTAAATCACAGGTTATGGAACAGCTCCAGCCGAAAAAGCGTGTCTGCGGCTATACGCAAGTCAGTACGGATTCAAAAGGACAACACAGTTCCTTTGCTGCGCAGGTGGCATATTATAAGGAGCTGATTGGGCGGAATGAGGAGTGGGAGTATACCGGGGTTTATGCCGATAAAGCAAGATCAGGAACCCAACTGGAAAAGCGGGATGAGTTTCGGCAGATGATTCAGGACTGCGAAAGGGGACGTATTGATATGATTATTACCAAGTCTATCACCCGTTTTGCAAGAAATACGGTAGACAGCATTTCAACCATCCGTAAACTAAAAGCACTTGGAGTGGCGGTACTTTTTGAGAATGAAAATACGAATTCTCTGACAGAGTGCAGTGAACAGATGCTGACGATATTAAGCTCCATGGCGCAAGGCGAGTCCGAGAGTATTTCTACCAATCTTAGATGGGCAGTAACCAAGCGTTTTCAGGAGGGAACCTTCAAAATATCTACTCCGGCATATGGATATACCAGAGATGAGAGTGGGGAATTAATCATCCAAGAGGAGGAAGCCGAAGTAGTCCGTCATATTTTCAAAGAATATCTGAATGGCAAAGGTTCTTATTTGATAGCGAAAGGATTGACGGAAAAAGGAATCCCGACAATACGCTCAGCAGGTAAGTGGGGTGAGGGTGTGATTAAGAATATCCTGCTGAATCCGGTTTATGCCGGAAACTTAATACTACAAAAAACATATACAACTGAGGTACTTCCTTTCCAGAAAAAAGTAAACAGAGGGGAGCTGCCTCAGTATTTTATTTCTGAGAATCATCCCCCTATTATCAGCCAGGAAGAAGCAGAGGCGGTGACACAAATTTATGAATATCGCCGGAAACAGATGAGAGCAGATGGGTCTATCAAGTCGCAGAACCGATATGCCTTCAGCAGCCGGATCATCTGTGGGGAATGTGGAGCAGTATTCAGACGGCAAATGGTTGGTATCGGAACGTCTTATGAGAGAGTGCAATGGAGCTGTGCCCGTCATATCAGGAATAAGGAGCAATGTGGGCAGAAGCCATTCAGGGATGAAATCCTGAAACAAGCATTTACCGTGATGTGGAATAAGCTGGTGAGTAACTATGCGGAGATCCTTATTCCACTGCTGGATTCCTTAAAACGGCTCCGGTCGGATGAAGAGCAGGAGCGGGAAATCAACGAGTGTGATAACAAAATGATGGAACTGACAAAGCAGAGTCATATCCTAAGCGGTATTGTCGCAAAAGGATATATTGACGCTGCTGTTTTTATAGAGAGGCAAAATGCGCTGTCTATAGAACAGGAAATGATCAGGAAAAAACGGAATCAGCTTCTTGACATATGGAAGCATTTGTGGCGGCGGCAAATAGGATCATTGCCAACCCACGAATAATGAGGAGGCGATTAAAGGATGCTCAACACTGGCCCAGTCCTGAGTACCGACGGCTGGATCAAAGAATCAGAGAGATGGAGGATGCGGGGCGGTTTACATCCGGAGAGCTTGCAGGACTGATTTTTCAGAGAGCAACGGCCGCCTATCAGATGGCAGTGGTTCAGGACTACGGACATTATACGGAGCAGCTGCAGAGGGCATTTGCCGGCAGGGAACGAAAGGATGAGTTTGATGAGAAGTTGTTTTTGGAAACGGTGAAACAGATGATTATTTACGCAGATGGAAGTTTGAAAACGGAGTTTATTAATGGGTTAACGATTGAAGGAACATATGAAATCAGAACGGGGAGGTGAATGTATGCAGGCGGTTAAAAAGAAGAACATATCGGTCATTCCGTCAAAACCGGAATATGACCGGAGTATCAAAGTACAGCTAAAGGTTTTAAGGGTGGCAGCTTACTGCCGGGTCAGTACCTTGCTGGAAGAACAGGAGGGCAGCTATACCGCCCAGATTGCTTACTATACGGATAAGATCAACAGAAATCCCAACTGGATACTGGAAAGGATCTATGCGGATGACGGAAAGTCAGCAACCCGAACTGAAAAGCGGGATGACTTTAATACAATGGTTGAGCGGTGTATGGCAGGGAAAATAGACCTTGTCCTGACGAAATCCGTCAGCCGGTTCGCCAGGAACACGGTGGATTGCCTACAGACCATCCGAAAACTCAAGGAGAAGAATATTGGTGTTCTTTTCGAGAAAGAGGGTGTCAATACGCTGGATGGAACCGGTGAGCTTTTAATCACGATACTTAGCAGCCAGGCACAGGAAGAGAGTCGTAACTTAAGTGAGAATACACGCTGGGGCCTGGTCAGACGGTTTTAAAATGGAATTATATCGGTGAACCACAACAAGTTCTTAGGATACACAAAGGATGATAAGGGGGAGCTGGTGATTGTTCCGGAGGAAGCGGAGATCGTCAGGCGGATTTTCCGGCTTTATCTGGAAGGAGCCAGTATCCAAAAGATTGCCAGGGAGCTGGAGGCTGATGGGATCAGGACAGTAACAGGAAATGAGACATGGAATTACGGTGTGATTTATCAGATGATCCAGAATGAAAAATATATGGGAGATGCATTGCTGCAAAAGAGTTATACGGTGGATTTCCTGACCAAGAAACGGGTGAAGAATAATGGGATTGTTCCACAGTATTATATCGAAGACAACCATGAGCCGATCATACCCAAGGAGCTTTTTTATCGGGTACAGGAGGAAATGGCGAGGCGGGGGAGCATGCACAAACCGGCAGTTGCGAGAAAGGCCAAAGAGGAAAAGAGCAAGTATAGCTCCAAATATGCATTATCGGAGATCCTGATATGTGGGGAGTGCGGTCACCCTTACCGCAGGCAGACATGGTCCAAGAATGGCAGGAAAAGCGCTGTGTGGCGTTGTGAGAGCCGTTTGAAGGCGGGGACAAAGAACCGCAGGAATTAATTCCCCAACCTTTAAGGAAGTACCCCTGCATGAGGCAATTATGAGGGCGGTCAACTGGGTGGTGGAGAACCAAGGAGAATTTGTGGGGGCTTTTCGGGAAAATGTGATCAGGGTGATCGGAAGTTATTCAACAAAGGATGTGGCTACGGAATATGACGGCCAGGTTGAAGAACTCCAGCAGCAGCTCATGGGATTGATTGAGGAGAACGCCAGGCAAGGGGCGGTGGATGAGAATTTTGATGAACGGTATAGGGAAATTTCGGAGGAGATTCGCGGGTTGAAGGTGAAGAAGCTCAAGATGGTGCAGGAGCAGAAGCTGGCGGTGGGATATGATCAGAGGCTGGAAGATATGGACCGGAGCCTGAAGCGGGTGAGCAGTGAGGTGAAGACGTTTGATGAAGACTTGATCCGGCGGTTGCTGGAGCGGATTAAGGTTATCAATGAGAGGAAGATTGAGGTGCATTTTAAATCAGGGATTGTGATGGATCAGCGGATTGATTATTACGAGGATTAAAGGCGAGGGATGATAAGGGGTAACTGGAGAAGTTGCCATAACTGTTGTGGAAGCAGTTATGGCATTTCTTTTGTTGAAGAGTGATATATGTATCCGGTCGGAGTGACAAGGGATCTTATAAAATATGTGGATTGAGAAAAGGAGAGAGCAAGATGACGAAAGAACAGATGGGGAAATTGATGGATGACGAAGATCTTGGGTATGCTTGTGTTTATTTTAAGGAAGACAATGGGATGCATACCGATTTTGTGTTCCCTATGACGGCGAAGAACATTGCGAATTTTATTGGGAAGTATGCTTTTGAAGCAGATAAGATTATTATGACGGATTTATGTGATAGCTTCATTTGCGAATCAGTTTATGGAGGATTTTTGATGAACTGTCCGGATCAGGAGCTTTGCCGGGAGATTATTCCGTATCTTTCGGCCATTCAGCAGGGGGAGAAGGAGCCGGAGGAGTTTCCGGTGGCAACCAGGGAAGAAATGGATGCATTTTATGATGCGGAGGAAGAAATGGATATGAGTGAAGAGATTCAGCAGATGTGATTGTGAAAGGTAAGTGCCGATTTGTTCTATCAGATGACTGGTTAACAGAAGCTGATAGAACAAATATTTCTGTTCCCCATACATAAATATTGTTAAAAGTAAAATCCTTGATGAAAAACATATAAAATAACAAAAAATAATAAAATAATAACAAAAATATAAAAATTAATAACGTTAGCATTGACTTCAATAACGATATGGTGTATTATAATAACATGTAAAAGAAGGGGAGGCGAGAGATTGTATACCGAAATAGTGAAAATTATTGAAGGTGGTTTAATCGGTGATAAAGAAAAGGTTCAAAATTATGCAGACGTATTAGCAACGAATTTAGAGAAAGAAGGGGAGCTTGTCCTTTCTAAAAAAATTCGAAATATTATTTTAAAGAAAAAAGGAAGTTTAACTTCTTTAGACAGTTTTGCGACAAAACCAGTGGATACAGAGAGTAGGATGGATATTGTTGAAATTACGATGCCTCAAATAGCAAGGAATCAAATTGTATTGAGCAAATATGTAAATGAGGAGCTCTTTTCTTTTGTAGAATGTTATAAGAATCGAGATAGTCTATTGAAGGCTGGCCTGGAGTCTTCTAATTCGTTACTTTTATACGGTCCACCAGGGTGTGGAAAAACAACTGTTGCCCAGTACATTTCGACAATGACGGGATTGCCTTTGGTCACAGCAAGATTAGATGGACTAATCTCGTCGTTACTGGGAAGTACAGCAAAGAACATAAGGAAAATATTTGATTATGCAACAAAGAGAGAATGTATTTTGTTTTTAGACGAGTTTGATGTAATCGCTAAACTAAGGGATGATAAAAATGAATTGGGAGAGTTAAAGCGAGTGGTAAACAGTTTGATTCAAAATATTGATGGCTTGAACAATGATAGTATATTAATAGCTGCAACCAATCACCACGAATTACTTGATCCTGCCATATGGAGACGCTTCTCAAAGGTTATTATGCTGGATAAGCCGCAGGAGGATGATATAGGTCGTCTCATCAATATTTTTCTTGGTAATTATCCAAACAGTATCCTGGGAAATGAAAAGAAAATAGAGCAGCTAGAGAATGCATTTAAGGGGGTTAGTCATTCAGATATAAAAACTGTGATTAGCAATGCAATCAGAGAAAATATTATAAGAAAAAAGAACACGTTATGTTATGTGGAGGTTCTGAGAGAAATTTATTTCCATAAACATCACAATATTGATAACGAAGACGAGTTTATTCAGTATTTGTTACAATTTTCAGCAACACATAAAGAAATGAATGAGAATTTGGGAATATCATTGAGAAAAATTCAAGGTCTTTCTAAAATAGAGCGAGAGGAGTAAACATGGAGAACGAAAAATTACCGATAAAATTTTTTGCACCAAGAGAAGTTGATGAGTTAAGAATTGAGCCTAGTTACAATCCGGATGTTCCCAAGTGGGTTTTAAGTGGGGATGCATTACAAAAGAAAGCTCAGCTTCTAACAGAATCTTTAGATGGAATTGAGAACCTAATGGAGAGCCATATGAAGAGAAATGCGGCTATCCCCTTTGTTTTTGTTGCAAACACAAAGGAAGATGCCACAGCAAAATCGAAAAGAAAAGATATTTCAGCACTGTTTCAAGTAAAGGAAGAAGATAGTGTAATTGGGTTAACAGCTACAAGCAAGTTGCTGGTGAGAATGGATTCAATGGACGAATTAAGGAAGGTATCTTCTCGCTTAAAGGCCTATGAAAACCATGATTTTGCCATTTCCTGTCTTGAGGATTTTGATATATTTGAGCCGGAAGTTCGGATAGCTGATTCTGAGTATAATTATAAGATAAAGTTACTGGATTATCAAAACTATGAGCAAAACCTTGCAGTCCGGCGGTTATTGGAGCGAACATTACAGCAGAAGAAAATTGAGTTCCAGAAAACAGATTATTCCGAAGAATTTTACATCTATAAGTTGAAAAATATAACAGAAGCAAATTTGGATGATTTAAAGGGGTGTGATGTTTATTCAGCAGTGTTTTCAATAGAGCCGATGCCAAAGTATTATCTTTCGTTGGATAGCTTGGGGCAGGAAGAACCGGTAAATATTTTACATCCAGATAAAAATACGGAGTATGTTACAATCGGTATTCTGGATAATGGGATTGCGCCCATTCCGCACCTTAAAGAATGGCTTAAACCTGACAGATGGTCTGTGTATCCGGAATCGAGCATAGATCCGACGCATGGCACATTCGTGGCGGGTATTGCCTTATATGGTGATGATTGTGCGAATCAGGATTGGGTAGGCCATCATGGAATACAGTTATTTGATGCAGCAGTTTTTCCTGATACATCAAAAGAAGGCTTGGATGAAGATGAACTAATAGAAAATATTAAAGATGCTATAAGACTGTATCACGATGATGTGAGAATATGGAATTTATCGATTAGTATTACACGCCCGGTAGTGGACACCAAATTTTCAGATTTTGCGATAGCGTTGGATGCAATACAGGATGAACATAATGTACTGATTTGCAAGTCAGCAGGAAATTGCAGCAATTTTGTGGATAGCAGGCCCAAGGGAAGAATACATGAGGGGGCAGATTCAATACGCTCATTAGCAGTTGGATCAATTGCCCATGAGAAAGGAACATATGATTATGCAGAAGTAGGTGATCCATCCCCTTTTTCCCGGATCGGTCCAGGGCCAGAATTTATTATCAAACCAGAGGTTTCGCATTATGGCGGGAATGCAGGCGTAGATCCAGACGGAAAGTTAGTTACAACAGGTGTCAAATCATTTTCCAAAGATGGGAGCATATCACAGTCTGTTGGAACAAGTTTTTCCACTCCAAGAATTGCGGCTCTTGCCGCGGGCATACAACAAGAGCTAAATGAAGAGTTTGACCCGTTATTGTTAAAGGCGTTGATCATTCATTCCGCTTCATATCCAAAAGAGATGACCATTCCATTAACAGAAAGAGCAAAGCAAGTAGGATTTGGCGTGCCTAAGAATGTTTCGGATATTATCTACAATTCTCCGCATGAAGCAACACTTATTTTGCGGGATAGCCTGGCTAAAGGGGACAAGATTGATATTATGGATTTTCCAATGCCTCAATGTCTTGTTAAAGACGGGTTTTATACAGGCCAGATCATTGCAACATTGGTATATGATCCGATCCTTGATCCTTCACAGGGGATAGAGTATTGCCAGTCTAATATTGATATAAAGTTCGGTTCATATGATGAAAAAATTGAACGCGACACATCGAAAAGAAATATTTTGAATCCGGTTGGAAGACAAGGCGCTCAGAATTTATTGTTAGGTAACATATTCAGTAAAAATAAGATGAAAAATAAAACGGAAGATTTTGCTCTAAAGGAAAGGCTCTTGATTCAATATGGAGACAAATATTATCCAGTAAAGAAACATGCTGTTGATTTAGCTGAGTTAACAGATAAAAGAAAAATAGACTATTTAACTGAAGATAAGAAATGGTTTTTGTATTTAAAAGGGGTATTTAGAGATCATATTGAAAAAGTATCACAGGCGGAAAAGTTTCAGCTTAGCCAAGAGTTTTGTTTGATTTTAACGATTAGGGATCCGTATGGGAAAGAGCTTGTTTATGATGAAGTTACGCAGAAATTGGATGAGTATAACTTCTGGCATAGTAATATTAAGGTGGCTACGGATATTAATGTGTCGGTTTAAAGCGGTTAGTTATGGATTTTGAAATTCAAAACAGGATTCTTTGTAATTATTATATTGTTTAAAGAATTTCTATGCATATGATCGGTCTGATTTATAGAAGTTAGATTTGTAAATGTAGTCATTAAGCCTGCGTTTACAAATCTGTACTTTCCAAAGTCATCTATAAATCTAAACAAAAGATAACAAGGGGTCATTAATGTAAAAGGGAGAAAAAATGCAAAGTCTTTTTATATCTAGAGTGGTAATTAAGAATTTTAGAAATTTCAAAGATGTTGATGTTAATTTAGGGCACAAGCAGGTAATTATTGGTGAAAATAATGTTGGTAAAACAAACTTCTTAAGGGCTCTACAGCTTATTTTAGATCCAACACTTTCTGACGAAGACAGGACACTGGACGAATCAGATTTTAATGACTTATTGATTAATCCAATGGAAGATAAACAAGAAATCCAAATAGATATTTACATCAGCAATTATAAGAGCAATAGAACAGTTCTTACGGTTCTTCAAGATGCGACAGTAGTTAATGCTGATGGTGAGGAAGAGTTACTTCTTACATATAGATTTTTCCCACATGAGGATAATATGGGAAACATAGAATATCAGTATAATATTTATAAGGGTGGAAATGAAGCAAAAAAATTTGGGGCTTATGAAAGAAAATATTTAAACTTGAAAGTAATTAAGGCTCTTCGTGATGTCGAGGGTGAAATGAAAAATACAAAAACATCACCTGTTAAAAAGATGCTTGATGAATATTCAATAGATAAAGCTGAGTTAGAACGCATTGCAAACGAATATAGAAAAAGCGGAAAAGAAATTTTGAATCTGGATGAGCTAATAGATCTTACAAACAATATTAATAAAAGATTCAGTGCAATATTGGGAAATTCTGATTTTGATGTATCGTTGCAAGCAATGGAAGTTGATCCTAATAAAGTATTATCTTCGCTTAAATTGCTTATGTCAAATCGAAATGCAGCAGATATAAGTTTAGGACTGAATAATATTTTGTATATATCTATGGTTTTGCAGATGCTACAAGATAAGACAATTCCATCGTTCCTAAAGGCAGAGGCCTTTGGCCAATTAAGCAAAAAGGCAGATAGTGACATTTTGAAAGCGGTATATGAGTTAAAGAAAAGTGGTAATTACTTTTTGAGAGAAGGTGTATCAGAGGGTGAGACAACAGAAATACACACCTTCATGGGGAAATATATGCCAACTAATAAGGGTGTTACTATTTTAGCAATTGAAGAACCAGAAGCACATCTGCATCCAGTGAATCAGCGGTTGATTTACAAAGATGTTATTAAAAATAACAATAATTCAGTTTTATTAACAACACATTCTACACATATTACTGCAATAGCTCCGATTGAATCTATTGTTCACCTTCATGCAAAAGCAGGGGCGGGGACTGTTGTTTATGCTACAGCAGATATGCCTATTAATGTAGGCGAGTTTTTGGATGTAGAAAGATATCTTGATGTGAAACGTGGGGAAATATACCTCGGAAAAGGTGTAATTCTTGTTGAAGGTATTGCTGAAGAATATATAATTCCTCAATTTGCAGAATTGTTAAACATGCCATTGGATGAGAAGGGGATTATTGTTTGCAATATAAATAGTACAAACTTTACCCCATATGTAAAATTGTTGAGAAATTTGGATATCCCATATACAGTAATAACAGATGGTGACTTTTATTATATTGATGAGACAACAGAGGAAAGAGTATATCACGTTAGTGAAGATGATACGGATGCAAGTGAGAAAGGATATCTTGGTTTGGAAGTTATTGAAAGGCTGGTTAAAGAAATAAAAATAAATGGCGACACACCAATTCCAATCACATTTTGGGATGCAGATACACTTTATCGCTCATATGGATTATTTGTTGGTAATAACACATTTGAAGTAGAGATGATGCAAGCAGCTAGTACAGACAGCGTGGCTACAAATGTATTCATAGATTTGTTTAATGAGTTAACAGATGGTGGAATAAAGCAAAAGGCTAATTTTGCGAAAGAAATTAAAGCTGGGGATTATTGGAAGTGTTTATCCAAAATTGAAGGGAAAGGAATTGGAAAGGGGCGGTTCGCACAGAAATTAGCTGGGAGGGTTTGTAACTCACATATTCCGCCCTACATGGAGGCAGCAATAGAATATATATATCAGAAAGTGAATGCATAATATGAGTTACCATACGAAGAAGCTCGACCAAGTGCTGTCAGATCCTTTGCAAAAGAAAGCATATGACACAGAAGATAGTACGGTTGTTATTGCAGGACCAGGTAGTGGGAAAACAACAATCCTAACATTAAAAATAATGAAATTGCTTAACGGACATATAAAAGAACCACAAGGACTAGCTTGCCTTACTTTTAGTCGGGAAGCAGCAAGAGAGTTTGAAGATAGGTTAAAATTACTTGGCTTTATAGAAAGAAAAAATGTTTTCTTAGGCACAGTTCATTCATTTTGTATGTCAGAAATATTAGGAAATTTTGCAAGTTTATATGACTACAGTTTGCCTGCAACGTTAAAAATCATTCCCAATAAGCTGGGTAATCAGATATATAAAGAAGTATTAAAAGATTTAGGAATACAAAAGTTCAGCATGACGGATATGAATAAAGAGCGTTCATTGAATATTAGCGGAATTAGTGGCATAATGGTTGATTCGAATCCATTGGCACGAAAGATAGCTGCTGAATATGAAAAGAGAGTATTGGAAGCAGGGTATATTGATTATGAAAGTATAATTATTTATTCAACCCGATTAATCCAAGAACATGAATATGTGAGGAAATGTCTTAGTGCCAAATTTCCCTGGATAGTTATAGATGAATATCAAGATTTAGGAAGACCTTTGCATGAGATGATTTTGTCTTTATTCTTGCAGACGGATGTTAAGATATTCGCAGTAGGTGACCCAGATCAATCTATATATGGTTTTTCAGGAGCAATTCCGGATTATTTAATGGAATTGTATGATAGAGATGATACTATATCTGTAGAATTAAAAAATAATTATAGAAGCAATCAGGATATTATTGATGGTTCAGAAACGGTACTTAATATACCAAGGAATTATCATGCCATGACACGCGAAGGGGAACCGGCTGTTTATAGATTTATATCTTGTCCAAATGGCTATCAAGATCAATACAAATATTTGATACAAACTATTATACCAGCATGTAAAGAGCAGGGAATCCCCTTAGAGGAGATTGCTGTTTTGCTGGGCTATAGGGAAAATTGTAAAGAATTGGCTCTTGAATGTTTGAAACATGATATTCCATACTATATTCCGATGCGTGCATTTGATAGAACCGATTTTGTGAAATGGATGGAAACCTGTGCACAGTGGATTAATGATAGGAGTAAGGTATCCTTTGATGAAATATTTGAATACTGGTATAGCTTGAATGTAATCCATCGCGCCAAAAAATTTATGAGTGAAAAAGAAGTGTTACAGATGAAAAAGGATTTGCTAAATGTTTTGATTGAGAGCAAATCAAAGAGTAATAACCTTAAACTATGGATTGCGTATCTACAAACGGAACTTGAAATAGAGAAATTATTAAAGGATTCGGAACAGATGCCGGACGAATTAGAAAACTTAGAAAATCTTTATAAAGAGGTCTCGGATGATCGATACAAGGATTATGATACTAATAAGTTTTCGAAGCTTGGAAAACCAGAAAATCAAATTACAATAACAACAAGACATAGCTCAAAAGGGTTGGAGTTTGAGGTGGTAATTATGATGGGAATGGAGGAAACTCATTTTCCGAGTTGGAAGGTAGATAAAGAACCAAATGCTATACATGAAGAAAACAGAATTTGCTTTGTCTGTGTAAGTAGGGCAAAAAGGGTATGCATTCTTATGAGTTCTATGTATTATGATGAAATGGATTATCGTTATAATGAGGTGAGAAGAAAAAAATATTATCCATCGAGATACATAACACAGCTAAGAGAAAGATATGGTAAATAAGAAAATAGGCTAATGTATATTCACTTAGGAAAAACGCAAAATATTATCCTAATTTGTAGTTGTTCTATTATGAGATACATTGAAAAAAGGAGATTTATTTTGTGGAGCGAATCACTGAAGTAACAAAAAATGATATTTTAGATTTGTTTCGTTATGGAGTAGAGATAGATGTTTTATTTAGTACTGAAAGGGTAAAATGTCTTTACTACGGTCGGATAGATGAATTTGAATTTCTAAAAAGACTATATAATTTGGATAATATGCCAAGTAATGATTCAAGATATCAAAATGCTGCAGGTGACATTTGGCAGCATATGGTGAAAAATGATGATTACCTTGATTTATGGGTTTTTGAAGATGAGCGTTTCCAGTTAAAAAACGGAAGTGATGAAATCTATTTGAGGTTTATTTGTGAAATATTTCATCCTGCTGTTAGGAATGAAAAGGGATATTGGAAAGAGTTTTTGATTAAGATAAACGAGTTACTACAAAATGACGGATATGAGCTTTATCCTTCGAAAAAGATATCTAACCGTGATATCTATGATTGGCGGATATTTCAACCGGATGAGATTAAAATGTTTATTCCATACTCGCAGCGCAATTCGAAAGCAATCAAAGATAAAGCTATTGTATTGTCCATTAAAAAAAGAGCAAGAGATCAGATTTATCAATTATTGGACAGATACGATTATTATATTCAAGAAATAAGTGACACGGGATATCGGTATGAGGTATCAGTAAGTGATAAGGTGTTTAGCGATATAAGAATGTTCTATCCGCCCAAATGTTACAATGATCAAAAACAGTACGTTGAAACTAATAATTTGCAAGATTTTATAAGTAGTTGCTCACCTTTTTGTGTGTTAGATGCGATAGAATTTTTCGGCAAATATAATCAATCTAATGGTTTTCAAATAGAATTAAACTCTATACTGAAGCTGAATGAAATTGCATTAAAACTAGACGGGGGAAAAGTTATAAACCTAATCGATGGTCAAATAAAAAGCAGCACATTGATTCCGATTCAAGAAGCAGGGCTGAAAGAGTTACTTCAGGAAGCAGCTAAATATTATGATGAAGGTAATTTCAAGATTGCCACTGAAAAATTGTGGGATGCTTTTGAGCGATTGAAAACATACTATTCGCCGGCTTTAGATAAGAAAAAGTCTGTAAAAAGAATAGTTGATGAAATGGGGGCGAATAAAGATGCTTATAGTGAATTATTTGAAAGAGAATTCAATGAACTTACCGCAATTGGAAATAACTTTAGAATTCGCCATCATGAAACTACTAAGATAGATATTGAGGAAGATAGACACTACGATTATTTTTATAAGAGATGTCTATCTTTAATCTCAGTTGCCATCCAGTATCTGCTATAGCAGAGGATAGAGATAGTTGAAATCTAGCTATTGATTATTTGGTAGACCATGTACAGGAACAAGACACAGAACTAGGAGGATGTAATGAAAGTAACGCAAGAATATGCTGACCAGTGGGATGTTAGTGCTCAGTATTTTTATGATAAAGGATATTACTCATGGATGATAAATAAGTTAGAAGGATATAGCACAGTGCTTGAAATTGGGTGCGGAACGGGATACAGTACATTGGCTTTAATAGAAAAAGGTTTTAAAGTCTTAGCAATTGATAAAAATCCTGATTGTATCGTAAAAGCTAAAGCGTTGATTGCCAGCAAAGAGATATATGAGGAAAAAGTAACATTTCTTAATGGTGATATTTCTGATGATGTGTTTAGAGGCGAATTAATTCTTAAATATTCATTTGATTTAGTGATATGCTGGAATGTTGGGTCATATTGGAGCAAAGAAATGATGGAGTATTATCTTCCGTATATGCTTGAATACGGACTGGATAGAAACCAAATTGCTTCAAATCCAGAATCCTCCTATTCTGAATTAATAATTTGGGAAGCTTGTAGGTTGGCAAAAGAAAAACGAGTTCCAGTGCATATAGTTGACCGTGGCACAGAAATCATTACAGAATTTACTGACCCGTATTATTTTGCCTTACGAGATGAGTTTGATTATTCTACAATTCAATATGATAATAAGATGGCTGATTCGATTTCCAATGGGGGTCGCATACTAGCAACAAATGGTGCCGTAAATACATGTAAAACTATAGATATTATATTTGTTTCTGTATTTTACAAATAGTACTAATATTGAGAAATGTTGACCATAATGGCCCGCAGAGTTTTTATGCTGTCTTGGGCTATTTCTCAATATCTATTCAAATACAGTAATCCTGTAGAATCTGATATACATCTACTTCGCTGTTTTATAGAGAGTGTAAGTAATGCGGAAAAGCCTCCTGAAAGAGTGAAAACCTAAAGGTGCTTCGGAAGTTAGTGGCTTCTCCAAGGGGTTACCAGGTTCATACCCCATTATTATTGTATGTACAACGCATGTTGAGAGTATAATTCTGATGACAAAATGTGGTTTTAAGGAAAAATGGTTGGGTCATACCACAATATGTAGTAGTTCTTGGACGAAAAATGGGTCAAAATTGGCATCAGTGGATGCGGATTTTGACCCGCTTTTTGCCACATTCTACTGATGCAGATGTGGATTTAGTGTTTAGGGAGATATACTCCAATAATGTATGAAAAATCATTTTTGGTGGGTAGATGAAAAGTAATGTCTTAAAAGACATATATGGATCTTGTATATACCGCTTGCTTAGACTTACTGCACAGTCATTGTGAGCATCCGTGTCGGTGTAAACTAACAGGTTTGCCGCTTTGCTGAGCAGGTCGTTACGT
>Ga0153928_1000486_pt1 | contig 19609 bp, 13 predicted proteins | sample TSNJ012MetaG_FD_106656 | JGI IMG/M metagenome (GOLD analysis project Ga0153928, IMG submission 106656) | Attine ant fungus gardens microbial communities from New Jersey, USA - TSNJ012 MetaG | ecosystem: Host-associated > Fungi > Mycelium > Unclassified | place: USA: New Jersey, Wharton State... | reverse complement strand
GGAGCTTTCATCATAAATCTGTCACCATAGAAAAAGTTTTGCTCGCCTGCAATTTTAACACGTTCATGCCATTCCGTCACGACTTCATTTATGCGCTTTTCAATCTCACTTGTATCATCTTCAAGATCGCCCCAAGTGCGAGCATTAATTTCGTTTACTCGATCAAGGATATATTTGCGCATTTGCTCCAATTCATTTTGCAAATATTCCGGATCAAATTGTGCCGCGTCCTGATCTAGCGAAAGCCCGTATAGATGCCTTATCATAGATATGATGACGGCATGTAATGCTCGATCACGCGCAGGTTTTGAAAAGGGTGTTGCTCCGGTAGGTTCAACAAAACGGTAGAAAGACTCGTGATAAGCCTTGAATTGCTCATAATGTGAACGATCTCTGCTTTTTGTCCCGTCATACAATACGATGGCCACACCGGGGTATGAGCGTCCAATTCGGCTGGATGCCTGTATATATTCACTGGTCAACTTGGGTTGTCCAACAATGAGCATAGTATTTAGCCGCGCAACATCTACGCCTACAGAAATCATGTTGGTGGCAAGCAAAGTATTAATTGCCCATTTGCGGTTGGATATATTGTCCTGTGAATACTCAAGCCGCTCCAACTTTTCGAGAGTCTCGTTGAGTTCGGATGTTGAAATCCTGCTTGTCAATTCCGAGGCTTCACCAATGGTTCGTCCACGACCAACGCCGAAGCGATAAGCCGTTCTCTTGATAAAGTCTTTTACGTCATCGTCAATCATTGTGCGGCATTTACCTAAATCCCTAAGGCTATTAAAATAAATCGCCAATGTCCAGAATTTGTCCTTTATCTCATCCGGAAGCCGCATCATATCCACACGCTGCAAGAATGCGGCAATCGCACGTATTTCCATCATTGCTTTTGTTTTACCGGAAGGCATTACGCCGACATATAGACGGCCATATTTTTGCTCTTCGGCAGAGAGCTTTGCTTCACGGGCAAAATACGAATCATCCGCATTTAAGCCTGATGGCGGGAATTGACGTACTTCACGATTATACAATACGGAGCACTGCTCCTTCGCTCTGCGTATGGTGGCTGTGGACGCAATGATTTTGGGTTTGATTCCTTTAGTGGAACACAATGCATCTACAACAGTTTCATATAGCCCCACCATAGTACCTAGCGGGCCGGATATCAAATGCAATTCATCCTGAATAATCAGCTCAGGGGTGCGATTATCCGAGCTGGTGGCAAAAAATGCGCCGACATCATTTTTCCAAGGTAACATGGCAAATTTATCTACCGTACCAAAGAGTAGTGTTGGAGGATTATCATATAATTCTTCATCGACAATTTGTATCGGCAATTTGAAATTATAATCACAATCTTCTTGTGGGCAGCAAAGATAGAAATGCTTATTGTTTTTAAGCCGATAACCCCATTCGCCAATAGCTTTCCCTTCAGCATTTACATCCTTGACCATTTTTGTTCCACACCAAGGACACTTCAATATCTGAAATTTATTATTTCGATCTTTCGCGTATCGAATTTGGGATGCGTCCTTGGCATCTCTGAGTTTTTCTAAATGCTCCTTTGCACCATAGGAATCATACGAACCAACATTTTTATTTGGAGTATGGTCTCCACCAATCCATAAACCTATAGATATGACTTCATTACCCAAGGAATAAGCCGGATATTTCTTTTTTGATAATGAATCTTTCCGAATGGCTTCACATGCACATATAAGCGTTGCGGCGCGAACAAATTGTTGAGCGGCCAAAAGACGCAACGTATATCGCATAATAACAGTTGTTCCGCCTGCATTTTCAGGGAAGGAAAGTCTCCTAAAGAAGATAGTAAAAGCAGTTAATCCCAGATATGCCTCGGTCTTGCCGCCACCGGTTGGAAACCAGATCAAATCAACAATATCACGTTCTTGACAGTCAGGATTTACTATTGATTGAAGGCTCATAAGTAAAAAAGCAAGCTGGAATGGGCGCCAAAAATAATCATCGTTCTCTTTACAATAATCCAACGTCTTTATATGTTCTTGGAGTTCAAGATCACCGGGGTATTTATCCGTCTCTTGAAGTTTCAGATGAATACGCTGCATGAACATTGCCCGATTAGCCAGCAAAAATGCCTGTGTAATAATTGGATTTTCCCTCAAGAGGATTAATCCGGTTTCCATGCGCTCACATGCCTCTTTACAGTTGGTGATATGATCTTTAGCTTTTGACTGAAATTGTACTGCTACTTTGCTTTCGTCTTCACTCATCTTCCGTAAATCATCAATCCATGACGAATAAGAATCAACAAGTGTTTTCATGGCACTTATTTTATCGGATATCGGAGTAGAGTCTAAATCGGAGAGAAATTTCATCGAGAGGCATCCGCCATTTACATTGGAATCTGCGATGCCAAAATCCATTTGGGGCACTTCAATCTGTGGAAAAAAATCATTTACAATATAGCCCAAGCCGTTGTGGTCGATGTCCCAGTAAACCGATGTTCCGTGCCCCGTACCGTATACCTTTTTGTTGCGATACAAAAGAGCCAAAGACAACTCTTCTTCATCTTCGTTGTAAACTTTGTTAAGTCCGGTATATTCACAAAAACGATATGATGTACCTTCGGAAACATCAATTTGGATTGACGGCTGAAAAATTGAGTTCATCCCGTTGTAGCGCCCGCCCGCATCGTTAACCATCATAATGGTGACAGATGAAATATCCGATGAGATATGTTTCCTCAATGCCGTCACTTTGACGGACGTACCGTCTAAATTTTTGTTTTGATCCACATAGTCGGCAGCAGAAAAATCTATATCAATAGTAACCTTATGGGGCACTCGCACAAAGCCGTTTCTCCCTAATTGATTACATAAAGTGATTAACGGCTCTTTTAACGCCGCCCCTTCCGTAAGGTTTTCATCGGTATTAAAGGCTTGATATATATACTTTTTTTGTAATGGTTGAACCAGCTTCAATAATGAGTTTTCCCGATCTATCTCGGCATACGGTTGAAATTGGGGCGGTAATTCATAGCCGTTTTCGGCAAGCTTAAAAGGCACTGCGCAATCAGCTAATTTAGCTTTCTTATATGCACCGAATTGAACATTCGCAGTAATATGTTCGCTGTTTCCTTGAACAAAAAATGTAAAACCCATAGACGAAGGCATATTTTGCGAAGACAAGTTTATCTCTTCGTCCAATGATTCTTCTTCCGGTGCGCTAACGGCTTCTTGTCTATTGTTTTGAGATTCCTCAGAAACAGAAGACTCATCATCTTCCTCGAGGATGTCCTCGGCATTATTTTCGCTTGGCCTTGCAGTATCGTCGTTATCGGCCATGAACTTTTCTCTTTGAGGAAATAAAATGCCAACCGAATAGCGCACTTCCGGCAAATCGGTTATTATTTCGTGTGCATCGTCCGGTATCGAATACTCTGAGCCGGGGCCAAGCAGTTCTTTCCGTACTTCCTCAATTAGAAGATTGCGTGCGGCATATGCTTGTTTTTGTATTTCTACAGTTGTCATATGAAATGCCTCCTCGTTCTACAAAGCGCAAGGTCGATTCGTATAGCTAATAGAGATTTGGATATCCGAAACATCTATAATCGTGTCTACTTGAACAATTTGTGATAATGCGCTCAGTTCCTCTTTTACGATATCCGAAAGAAATGTGGTTTCATCCGACGTTTGTTGATAGCTTTTAATAACACTTTGCCCAATTAGCTTTAGTATTTTGATTCTTAGACTTCTGATGGTATTACATGCTTCATAGAAACTTTCCGGGGAAACCATCATTTCGTCGTCTTCACAAATAAGAGCAATTTGGAAAAAGGCATCTTCCTCACGAGGAGCAATAATTCTGCTTTCCGGATTAAGCCAAGTCCGCAATGTAACGGGGTGCTTTGGTGTACCATATTCCTTCATTGCGTCCGACAAATCTTGAAAGGACAGCCTGTGAGCATCCTTATATGCTAAAAGCTGCTCCTTCCAATGCTTTGACTTGCGAAATGCCTCTTTAATTTCTTTATTGGAAGCGGCTAGCCTTTTTATTATCTCTTCGATAATATCTTTGGCCTGATCGCTGTTTTTTGTAAACAACAACATATCTCCGGCGGCAATGTCTTTTACTGTACTTTCCATAACCGTCATCTGGTTTCGATCAAATATGTACGGTGTGAAATATTTGGTAAAAAAGATTGACTCTCCGTCTGATGTGGTTGCAATTCGAACAATATCCGCCTTAGTTGCTGCACCTCCAGATACGTTCGATATAGCTTGCAATGCCGATTTTATCGCTATTCTTTCCAAGTATTCTTCGATTTCTTGGTTATCCGGGATATCGCTACCGACTATCTGCTCTTCTTCGCTGATATCCGACATTTCAAACTTCAATTTAGACCGATTATTGAGTTCCCATTCCTTTTGTGCAAACGCCTTCTGCTGATAATTAAACAAAGGGCGTTCATGCGGATATAATAAACATTCTATTTTAGGAGCGGCAAAGATAGAGAAAATTGAAAAACGCTTAATACCCAAGCACCCTATAGAAATAACGGTATCATAGTACCCCTTGGAGTCAAACGCGCCGGTAGTCTTTATGTGCAAATTATTGTTCAGGACTATATCTGAGGGTAGGAGCACTTTGAAAATATCAATGTAAAAAGGCTTTGGAACCAGTAGAAGTACTGTTCCAAGTTGAAAGGCATTCTCAAGCACATCTATCAGAGGTTGCATTTTGGGGTTCCTAAACTTGATAGAATGAAAGACGGTATCTAGGGTACGGGATATGTCTGATAACAAATCAGCTAATCCCCCGCTATAATCATTTGCAACGCAGGCCAGAAAATCTTTTTTCTCAAGCGCCGACGGGCATTCCAAGTTCATTGTTTGTCGTGCAATTTCAACCTCGTGTAGCGGGAAAGGTATATTTGAGAAATAGTTTAATAAAGAATAACTTTCGATGATGAATCTATCGATTCTTTCATCATTTTGCGTATGGTGGCGGATATCCGATATCTTTTGGCGAAAGGATTGATACTCTTCTATTTTAATAATGCTATCGACATCATGCTCGATCATATCTCGATTTATGATGTTATTAATAAGCAATTCGCTCTCATAAGTAAGGGGCCCACCCGGTACGATAGGCATCGAATAAGATAGTAGCATGTCCTTGGTACAGGCAAAAACGCTTGCATCCGGATACGCCGCACAAAAATGACCGTCATAATCTGCAATAGGAAGTGATATTAAGGTCTTTTTTAGGCTCCGCCGATTAATTATATCCGGCAGCTCCGACTCGCCGTTTTTAACTGCTTGTCCACCCACGATAAGAACAGCAAAAACTTGCTTTTCTTCATCTGTAAATATGAGTTCTCTTGCAATAGAAGCTTTATTTGTAAATTTTAGAACAGGAGTATTTTTACCTGGGTTTCCACGGAAAGGATAATCATTGCCTTCGGAGAAATAAGATACCGGCATCAAGTCGGTTATTCCGACATACCGGGCACCATCATAACCAATCCTCACTTTATCCACGAAAGAATCTGCAAAATTTCGATCACACACTATTACAGCCGACTTATGTCCAATACCTGCGATATCGGATTTGCTTTTGTTAAAGACAATTTGCAGAAAGTCAAACTTTACTTTAGAGTCGGTGCGAATCCCCCTACCGTCCAAATTTGTTGCTTCTCCGTTATAGGGCTTTATTTTATAAAATGCCTTTGGCGGCATGGTAACTGTTATTGGTGACCTATATCCATTTTGAACCGAATCATACATCACTTGCGCCTTATTATCAGCGGTTAACCCAAGAAACTTGGCACGTTTATTCTCGAAGATTACTATATCACCCGGCTTCAGCGATTCCACTAAATCTGTCGGGGTTAGTTCATCATAAACGATACAAGACAACGCGATATAAAGGGTCAGCAAAATATCGAAGATTTGAGACCCCGTATGATAAATGAGGCTACTGCTTTTTTCTGCCTCATCCATTAATTCAGCAACATAGCCTGCAAAGGTAGACATGGTTAGGCCACTTGAAATTATCTCATCTTCAAATAATACATCACATTTACTTAATAAACCTAGAACCGGATCATTGGGCATATTGTTTTCCCCCATTGAGGCTAGCTTATCAAAAGGCTTTCTATCTTGGATTAGCACATAGATATTTAGTGATATGGCGTTGTAAAAGATAGCATCCATTTCAAATAGTTAAACAATATTATTGCATCCGAATTATTGTTTTTCCCTGCTGCTCATTTGTTAAATCTCATAACAGAACAGTACGCAAATCAATTGCCCATTATATAAACACCGAGAAATTTACATTTGTATCCAAACTACGCTTAATTTCTATTAATGTAACGGCTCAGGTACACTCCGAGAGGTTATCTAATAGCCATTAGCTCACCAAGCTTACTGGCGTAATGAAATATTTACCATAACATTATACATAATCAAATGAAAAAAAGCTACCCGATACAAATATATAATCGGGTAGCTTTCACAATTATATTGAGAATAGGAGGCACTTCTTTATGAATTGCTGGAATTACCCTGCCGGAACACCACCCTAACAACCTATGAAATCTACAAAACCCGATGCTTGCACCGTGCCGTCACTCTACTGGCAAATCTACAAAACCATGTCCGATTTTATTGTAGCTTTGTCTTTGTTTTGTAGATTTTGCAAGCGATGAACAAAACTCAACCTATATGATGTTTATGCGGGTTTATGCTGTATTGAAGTTTTGTAGATAAAATTTCGGTTATCCCTACCCGAAAAGCATGTGTGACGTTTTTACGCCTGAACCTTACAAAAAGGAAATTTAAGGCGATTATGGGACTGACGGTATAAACTATCAGCAATCCCATAATCAGGATAAGCTTCACGGAGTATCCCCGCCGTCAATTATATATTGGCGACGGGGGTAGTTTTTTATGAAAGGAAGTATAACATGAACGCGCAAGAATTTGAACGCAGAATGTCCGCGCTGTTACCCGGCCTAGACCCGGAGGCAATGAAAAGCCTTGTTTCTTACGCGGAGGAACTTGACCGGGACGGCACAGAGCAAAAAGAAGTCTTTTTCAGGGAAACCTATATTGAGTATAGTTTAGTCAAAGAGCATGATGGTGAGGATATAGCACAGCGTTTGATTAATTACTCAAAAACCCACTGTCTGAATCCGTTTGAGATTCGCGGCGCTGCCAATTATCTGCGGGATGACGTGGAACTTGATAAGATAGCCCAAATGTCTATTGATGGCCTATGTGACCGAGAGGGGCAGGAGTGGCAGGAATCCAAAGACGCCTTGGAAGCCTTTGAGGAAAGCTGGCCGGACACCCGACGCAGTACGGCAATCGTATCTCAGGCGTTAATGCGTAAAGAAAACGGAGAAAAGGCAGATGATAAGGAATCACCGGCGAGGGCAGGACGCGAACAGGAACAGAAAAAACAATCAATCACGGCTAATCTGCGAAAATTATCGGAACAGATAAAGGCTCAGCGGCCAGATACCGCAACCAAAAGCAAGGATAAAAATACTTCGCTGTAATCCCGATATAACTCCCGCTGCTTATGAGTTGGCAGCGGTTTTTTTTGAAAGGAGCGACCTTTGTGTGACGATAGAAACCAACCGCATATACAATATGGATTTTCTTGACTTAATGAAAATGATACCGGATGGCTTTGCACGGATGATTCTGACCGATCCGCCATATGGTATCCGTTATCAAAACGGTTATGCCTATGAAAAATCGCTGGCTATTGCAGGCGACACCGGGATTGACTATCAGGAGTTTGCCGATCAATCTTACCGGATATTAGCGGAAAATTCACATGCATACTTTTTTACCCGGTTCGACCAATACCCTTACCATTACGAGTGCCTTAACCGCGCCGGTTTTAGAATCAAGAACTGTTTGGTAATCGAAAAGGGGGATGTTGGAGGGATAGGCGATTTGTACGCAAGTTATGCGAATAACTGCGAGTGGGTGATTTTCGGGCAGAAAGGACGAAAGGCTTTCAGCAAAACCAAGCTGCTGAAAAACACAAGCCCGATAGGTAAGGTTGCAAGCAGAAAAGGAAATCCGATACAGGAATACAAGACTCGTTTTAACTGCTGCTGGTTCGGGCAGTCCTACCCGAAAGCTACTTACAATTCAGCTACAAAAGCGAAATACGGCAATCCGCATCCCACCATGAAAAACGTGGTATTTCTCGAATGGCTGATACAAATATCAAGCAATCCGGGCGACATTGTATTTGATGCTTTTATGGGAAGCGGCTCTACCGCAATTGCCGCCCGGAACACTGGCCGTCTTTATCTTGGCAGCGAAATTGACCCAAATCATTATGACACGGCCACTAAAAGGCTGGAAATGCAATTATAATCCCGAAAGGAGCAGGACTTGTGAATAAGCTGATAATCGCGGAGAAACCGAGCGTGGCACAGGCCATTGCAAAGGTGCTGAACGCGACCACCAAAAAAGACGGATACATAACCGGCCCCGGATATATCGTGTCGTGGTGTTTGGGCCATTTGCTTGCAACGCAGTACCCGGACGCTTACGGCGAACGCTACAAGCGTTGGGCGCTGGAGGACTTGCCGATTGTCCCTGAAACATGGTTGTACGACGTGCCAAAGGATAAGCGTAAGCAATACAAAGTTTTATCCGGCCTACTAAACGACAAAAGCGTGGATACTGTTATCTGCGCCACCGACGCAGGGCGCGAGGGGGAGCTAATTTTCAGGCTCGTTTACAATCATTGCCGTTGCAGAAAGCCGGTGCAAAGGCTCTGGATTAGCAGTATGGAGGACAGCGCAATTCGCGTGGGCCTTGAAAATCTGCGCGACGGTGCGGACTTTGACCGGCTATATGACGCTGCCCTGTGCCGTGAGAAAGCGGACTGGCTTGTGGGCATGAACGCGACCCGCCTGTTTTCCGTTGCGTTCAACAGTACGCTGAACATAGGCCGTGTTATGACCCCCACGCTTGCAATGATCGTAGAACGCGGGGAAAAGATCGCGGCGTTTCAAAAAGAGAAATTTTACATCGTGGAGTTGGACTGTGGCGGCTTTCAAGCCGTAAGTGAGCGCATGGCCGACCGGAAAGCCGCCGAAGCATTACGCGACGCCTGCGACGGCGGCGGGGCCGCAGTCGCAAAACTGGAAACGACTGAAAAGACCGTGCAGCCGCCTAAATTGTACGATTTAACATCTTTGCAGCGCGACGCAAACCGCCTGTTTGGATATACCGCGCAGCAGACGCTTGACTGTGTGCAGCTTCTTTATGAAAAAAAGCTATGTACCTATCCCCGAACGGACAGCCGGTACATAACCGGGGATATGCGGGATTCCATACCCGACCTTGTGGATGCGGTTGCCGCCGCTATACCATTCGTCAGCGGTTTGGATTTGCCGGTCGATACGTCGCGGATTGTCAATGACGGCAAGGTAAGCGACCATCACGCAATCCTGCCTACCGTTCAGATCGGCAGCGCGAATCTTGCCGCCTTGCCGACCGCCGAAAAGAACGTCCTTACCATGATTGCGGCACGGCTCCTGTGCGCCGTGGGCGAAAAGCATGTTTATAGCGAAACATGCGCGGTATTGGAGTGCGGCGGCAATCTATTCACGGCCAAAGGCCGGACAATTACCGCAGATGGCTGGAAAAAGGTTGATTCGGCTTTCAGACTGATGATTAAGGCAAAGCCGGACGAGGGCGGCAACGACGATCAGAATGGCGCATTGCCGCTTCTGGAACGCGCACAGGTTGTCCAGCCGGTAAAGGCGGCATTGCGTGAACGGTTTACATCCCCACCGAAACAATTTAACGAGGACTCTTTGCTTGCAGCTATGGAGAGCGCGGGCGCGGAGGATATGCCGGAGGACGCGGAGCGCAAGGGCATAGGCACACCGGCCACACGCGCCGCCATTATAGAAAAGCTCGTCAAGACGGGATTTATTAAGCGTGAAAAGAAAGCGTTAATCCCGGAGCAGAAAGGCATTGACCTTGTTTCCGTTCTACCCGATGTGATTAAATCCGCGAAACTGACCGCCGAATGGGAAACAATGCTGAAACAGGTGGAGCGCGGGGAGCTTACCGCCGTCGCCTTTATGGATGGCATATCGGCGTTTGTCGGCGGGCTTGTTGATACTTACGGCAAAGCGCCGGACACGGCGGGCGCTCCCGTATTTCAATCAGACCGGCCCAAAAGGGCGGCAATAGGAACATGTCCGCGCTGCGGCAAATTGGTATATGAGGGTAAACAGAATTTCTATTGCTCCAACCGTGATTGCGGTTTTGTCCTATGGAAAAACAGTAAATTCTTTGCGGCAAAGAAAAAGACGTTTACCTCCGAGATCGCCGCCTCCTTGCTCAAGGATGGCCGCGTGTCCATGACCGGCCTGTACTCCGAAAAAACCGGCAAGACCTATGACGCAACAATCTTGCTGGACGATACAGGCGGTAAGTATATCAATTTCAAGCTGGAGTTTACCAGAGAGTAGAAACAGGTAAAACATGAGTATAAAAAACGCGACAATGGAATGGAGGTCTGACAATGGAAAAATTTTCGGATATAAACCTGATAGAAACACTACGCGCCGTTATGGAAATAAATACAACCTGTTTTAAGAATAATTTTAAAATAGACACAGAGATATTGCGGCATTTCGCTCAAAGCGGTGAACCGGGAAATAAAATAGCCTTATGGGTTTCTTACCCGGATGGCACTTTTTGCGATACCGAAATGCAGGTTTTTCTAAAAGGCACTTATGCCAACAGCGCATGGCTGCGCCATAGTGAACAGACAAACGGCAGGGCATTGGCATACGCTTTGGAAATTAACGGCATAAACACAGATGACGGCGCTGTGTATGGCAACCTGTATTCTCTGGACTATAAAGCACATGCGGAACATGTGCGTGACGCGGCTCAAAGACACGCGATATTTACGCGCAATACAAGAAATCCCGCCATAAGGAACAATTCAGAGCGGCGCATGAAACGGAACTGCTTTTGCATGAAGCAGCTAAACGCGCTTTTGATGCTCAGAAAGTAAAAAAGCTGCCGTCCGTGGCCTCGCTGAATGAGGAATATTCAAAATTACTGGAAAATAAAAAAGAGAGCTACGAGCAGTACAAGCAGCTTAAAAAAGAATCGCGGGAGCTTGCGGCGGCAAAGCTGAATGTTGACCGTATTTTAGGCATATCCCCACCGGAACCGGATAAGAAAAAACTGCAAGAGAAAGAACGATAAACACAAAGGAATACCTACATGAAAAGCCGCCCAAATGGGCGGCTTTTTTTTGCGTCCGTAGGACGCGCAGCCGCGCCGATAGGCGCGTTCGACAAAACAAGCGAAGCGCCGTTTTGTCCGGGGGCTTGGGGTTCTCCCCAACAAGCAGTTTTTTCACTTTTTGACCGTAGGGAAAAAAGTGAAAAACACGGAAAGGATATTCCTTTCCACTGCTTGCCGTGTCCATACCTACGATTCGCCGTAACAGTTTGTTCATAAAAATATGATGGTGTGCGGGTCAAATACGACGCAGAAAAGCAACAGTATGTATTCAGCCGGTAAACAAGCGAAATTATGTAGATTCCCGTCAATCCTGCTTGATTTTCCGAATAATATCAATGAGCATGTCTGCATGGCGTTTATCCAGTTTTTTCAACTCATTTACAAGAATGGGAAGATTGTCGCCGCACAGTCTTTCTAATTCTCTATACACCGTCTTAGTGTGATATGGCGTTTGTATATCATACTGGAAAAACTCTGCCGGAGTGATGCCTACATATTCACAAATTGCTAAAAAGCCATCCATTGAGGGCAATGTAGTATCTGCCCGTGTAATGTTCCCGATATAGGAGCCGCTCATGCCAATTTCTTTGCTCATTTGATATTCAGAAACCCCCTTTTCCAATCGTAATTCTGTTATCCTATTGCGTATGTAATTTCCGTCAATATATAAATCATCCATTTTTTTCACCTCTCTTATATTGTAATAGATGAAACTCGTAAATTCTGTTGTACAAAATGAGAATTGATGTTATATTCAAAGAATACTACAATTACATTGCAGTATCGACGATTTGCGGAAAAACGGATACATTTCAGTTCCGGTTGAAAAGGTGGACAAGATATAATGAAGCCGATTAAATTCCTTGTAATTAACAACAACATAGCAGCGGAAAGGCGAGCTAGTATACAGGTGATTAAGAGCAGACTGGAAAAAGAATTTGAGGATTTGGGCATTACGATTACCGAAAGTATACAAGAGGGCTTGGAGCTATATAAGGATTCCTCTGATTGGGCGATTTTGGTTATAAATATAGAACATGAACTGTTGCAGGAAATTGGTAGTTTGATAACTATGTTAAGACAAGCACATACTTCACAAATTGTCGCAATCACTGTGGATATGAAGCTAGAGGATCAATTAAGGGTTTACGAGTGCGGTGTGGATATTTGCTTTAATCACTCCAATGTTTTGGATGCTGATATAGAGTGCGCATTTTTTACAAACTATTATCGCCGGTACAAGGCGTTCATGGCTTGCTTTACGCAACATATGGATGAATTAACAAAGGCTCTGCAAAGTGTTAAAAAGGACACGCTACTTTGTTTTAAAGATGAATTGGAGATAGACCAAAATAAGCGAGTAGTAAAAATTGACGGTAAGGTTATTGACCTGACCGCAAAAGAGTACGATTTGCTCCATTATCTTGCAGTCAACGCAAATATAGTACAATCCTATGCTGCAATCATGCAAAATGTATTCCTTTCGGATTACATTTTCTCCAGCGATCTTTCAAGCCGCATAACTCGTCTGCGTCAAAAGATTGAACGCAACTCTAAGATTCCGACATATATCAAAAACGTTCGACAAGTGGGTTACATATTCGTGTCGGAATAATGATTATATTGCGACCGATATTGTCATATTACAGGAATTGTTGTCGTTTTACAGGTAAATAACAGGCAGTTTACAGGATTACTTTGATATAATACCTTTTGTGACGAAAAAGCAAGAGGTATTATTTTATGTTCGTGCTGTTTAGTCCGCAGACGCGGCGAAAACAGAATAGAAAGGCCGCAATCTTCTTACAGGGGATTGCGGCCTTTTTTTATTCGACAAAACACCGGCTGGATTTACATATATTACCATACAGTAACAGGATTCCAGAAAATACAAACCACCGGGGAGGGCGCTTGCCCTCCCCGGTGTCATTTTTTAGGTTAATTTGGCGGCGTTCTGTTGGTTGCCGATCACCGCCCACCCTCTTTCCGAAATTCAAGAATTTTAAGAAAGAGGGCTTAAAAATGAAGCTGATAGCAAAAGAGCAGCAGGGCGATACAATGCTGCTTACGTTCAGGGATACAAACGGCGATATTATTGTCCAGCCGGTTGCGCTCGACATATGGAAAAAAGTGTGCCGCGTGAGGAACAAATATAAGCGCAAAGAGGAAAGAGCGCTTAAACGGTATATCCGCTATAACGTCTTGGAATATATAGACGGCATATCGGAAGCCGAAGCATTATACCGTATCCTTGATCCGGTCAACGACAAGGCTGAGAAAAACGAAGCCATGCGCCGGGTTCGCGCGGTGATCGACCCATTGACGGAAACACAGAAACAGCGGGTTATGTTATGTCTCATTTATGGCCTTACATACAAGCAGATTGCAGAATTGGAGGGAGTATCAGTACCGGCCATTCAGCAATCAATTAAATGGTCGGTAAAAAAAATAAAAAAAATATTGGGAAATGACTATAATTTGTTGGAGCTACCTGTGGGTAGATAGTAGAGAGATATTTTTAGCCTAACAACCATATCCCTCACAGCACCTTGAAAATTGAACAAGTCAGCATCCGGGCTATCTTCCGTTCTGTCCTGTGGTGAGCGGGAAAGCGACGAGTGAGCAAAGTGCAGCGACTACCTGTGCGGACAATCCGCATCTAAAGATAACATCAAAGGTACGAGCGCGGCGTGTCACGAAAGCATCCTGTGGTGGGGTGTTTTGCTATGGAAGCAGGCGGGAGACAGCGGCGCTCTCTGTGTAGGGGCTACTGCGAACAGGTGTATGGGTGGATACTCTTAGCTGTCGGTGGTGGTGGCCGTGTCTTGCAAACACAAGACGCCCGGATGTTCCCCGTGCCGGGGGGGAGAAATAGTAAGGGTAATCCTGTTGCCCTGAAAATACGGCACAAGTATAACTAACAATCAGTCAGCCAGATGGCAGACTTGTCGGCGCAAATGATTGTCGTTTGCGCCGCATAGTGTGTCATTTGAAAACAAAAAAATTTAGGAGTGTGGAACATGATAATCAAGCAAACTGCCCGCGACGGAAAATTTGAGGTGCAACATCCCCTGCCGGAGACAATGAGCGTGTATATGAGTAACCATGTTCGCGGCGTGTCTGTTGATTTCCCCATAACACCGGACAAGCTGGCGGCGGCTTTTGGCCTAATGAACGTCACCACCCGGCAAGACTTGGATGGTATTTGCGTCGATGTGTCGAACTGCAAAACAATTATCAATCCCTATGACGAGTGGGATAATCACCTGTTGGGAGAATACGACGGCTATTCCATCGACGAACTGAATTTCCTTGCTTGCGAAATTTCTGTAATGAATAAAAGTGACCGCCAGAGATTTGTGGCTATACTGGCGCGGCAGGACGAAATTGAAAAAGTAGGCGACTATATTGATCTGACTGAAAATATTAACTGCTATGTTTACATTCCGGGCGCGTCCAGCTTTGAGGATGTGGGTATGCACCATTTCAAGTCAAGGCTGGAAAAGGCCGGTATCAACACGGCAAATTATGAGCCTTTTTTTGACGCGGGCGCGTTCGGGGCGCTTATCGGCTCTGACGGCGAGTTTGACAAAGACGGCTATCTTTGGGAGATGGTTCCCACTGAAACAGTTTATGACGGCATTGTGCCTGTCGATTTGCGTGTGACCGATCATGCCCTGAAAATCAATAGGGACACACAAAAAATGCTGCGGCGTAAGGAGCTTTTGAAAGAGTGCGGCAAAGGGCTGAAAGCATTGTGGGCGCTGATTAGGGTATAACCCTGATGGCACAGTATAGATCATAAGCATATACAGCCAAATGTCAGACTTACCGCCACAATCCAATTAGATTGTGGCGTATGGTGTGACATTTTGCTGCTTTGTGGGGGTGAAGAAAAATGAGCGGCCTATCTAACAGGGATGCTTACAGGCTTATGTTTCGTGAATATCCCGATGTGGTTGATATTGAACAAATGCGAACCATGCTCGGCGGTATCGGAATAAAGACCGCTTATAAGCTATTACAAAAGAAAGAAATTGAGGGGTTTAAAATCGGGAGAGCTTACAGGATTCCCAAAATTAGCATTATTACATATTTAGGTGAGGCACAGAAATCTTGTAAGTCAGGCTGCAATTTACCGCTTTAAAGTGTTGAATATTAGGTGTGTCTCTGCTATACTATAATTGTCATTGGTAGAGATACAGACCACAAGGGAGGCAAAAAAGTGATTACAGGTCATCTACAAGAAAAAAGCGGGCGCTATTACATGGTGTTGAATTTGTACATTGATGGTAAATGGAAACCAAAATGGATTACGACCAAACTTCCGGTCAAAGGCAATAAGAAAAAGGCCGAGGCCATGTTGCGGGAAACTATCAGCAAATATGAGGCAATGGAAGCAGAGGAAAAAGGCAAAACCGGGGATGATATTCTATTTTCAGACTATATGCTCAAATGGCTGGAACTTATGCGGTCAAGTGTTGAGGACACAACATTCACATCTTACCGCTATATTGTCAAAGATGGCGTTGCCCCGTTTTTCGCTGAAAAAGGCGTAACCTTGCTGGATTTAAGGCCAAAAGATATTCAGGAATATTATGAGTATTTAATGGTTGAGAGAAACAACAGCGCGGTAACTGTCCGCAGACACCATGCAAATATTCGTAAGGCTTTGCAACACGCCGTTAAAGCGGACATTATTTTATCCAATCCAGCCGATAAGGTTGAAAAGCCTAAACCAAAACCTTACCGTGCCAGCTTCTACAATGCCGACGATTTGAATGTTCTTTTTTCTACTGCTAAAGGTACAAGGCTTGAACTGCCAATACTTATTGCCGCACATTACGGTTTGCGCCGGAGCGAGGTTTTGGGTCTCAAATGGGATGCTGTCAACTTTACGCAGAATACAATATCAATCTGCCATATCGTGAGCGAAGCAAAGGACGATCAGGGGAACAGCTACCTTGTGCAAAAGGACAGGGCGAAAAACAAATCCAGCTTGCGAACATTGCCACTTATGCAGCAAATACGCGACGCGCTTCTACAAGCCAAAGATAGCCAAAAGATGTATGCCAAAGTTTGCGGACGGGAGTATTGCAAAGAATATAAGGAATATATCTTTGTTGATGAATTAGGGCACATCCTAAATCCCGGCTATTTAACTCAGGCGTTTCCAAACTTTTTAGAGAAACACGGTTTAAAGCGCATACGGTTCCATGATCTGCGTCATTCCTGCGCCAGCCTGTTACTTGCTAATGGGGTGAGCATGAAAGCAATACAGGAATGGTTAGGCCACAGTAATTTCGCTACAACGGCCAACCTATACGCGCATCTGGAATATGAATCCAAATTGGAAGCAGCAAGGGCAATCAGTAGCAAGTTGACGCATGTGCTCGGCCCGGATACGGGAACGCCTGAAAAAAAGGTGCAGCGAAAACAAAAAGAGCGACCGTTAAAAGAAAAAGGGGATACAATAAAAGAAAAGGAGCCTTTAGAGATTCCTACACAGCTTCTCTAAAAGCCCCTTAACTAAAGGAAAAATGAATGGTGCCGGTGATCGGACTTGAACCGATACGAGTTACCTCGCAGCATTTTGAGTGCTGTGTGTCTGCCATTCCACCACACCGGCATCTATTTTCCAAGAAAAAACGGCAAGTTTCTTCTTTGGATAATTAAAAGAATTGTCTAAAAGAAATCGCAAAAATCAATGCCTTTTAAAAGATGAAAAATGCTTTAATAATCAGGTTTTAGCGCATACCCCTTACTGTATGGACTACTGGATTTTGAGTCCACTACGTCTGCCAATTCCATCACACCGGCATATATCCAAATCCCCGAAGGGAAAGTTGGCGAAGTGTTAGAAATGTGTTAGTACAAGGGTCATTTTTTACCGCTTGCCATTCCTAGAATAGCCTTTAATCAAGCGGTTTTCCGGCTGTAAGGCGGGGACGGCGCGAATCGGATTTTGAGTCCGTCACGTCTGCCATTCCGACACGCCGACACAAATTCACTCCGTCATTATACACGATCTCCCATTGGAAAGCAAGTCCTTTTGTTTTTAAAGCCTAAAAAAATAACACATACCATAACAACCACTTCCCATATACTATATCACAACGTCGTAAGGAGTGTGGGCATGCGGTATTTGGTAGTGGGCAAAAGAGCTATGATCGCTTTTGTGTGTTTGACCTTGGTGATGGGGAGCGTGTTGGTTGCAAATTTAGCTCAAATTGTGTATACGGCAGGCAGTATCAACAAAAAACATCCCATTTATTCAGTGGAAACCACCAAACCATTGGTGTCACTGGGTATTAACTGCGCTTGGGACAACGCCGATATTCCCCAAGTCATTCAGGTGTTGGAGGATCATGGAGTAAAGGCTACTTTTTTTGTAGTAGGCGACTGGTGTGACCGCTACCCTGAGTCGGTAAAAGCCTTGTATGATGCCGGACATGAAATTGGAAGCCATTCGGATACTCATGCGGATATGACTAAACTGGATCGGGCGGGTATGGAGCGTGAAATTCGGGATTCCGCTGCCAAAATTACCGCTATTACCGGGAAAGCGCCTACCTTGTTCCGCCCCCCTTCCGGCGCCTACAACTCCACTGTAGTAGAGGTTATTGAGGCTGAGGGCTTTTATCCAATTCAGTGGGACTGTGAATGTATAAATATGAAAACCATAAATTAAATATTGCTTTTATTTAAGCGGTATTTTATGGTATAAAGGCAGAAAGCCTCCGGCCTCTCCTGTGGCCTCTGTGGACGAGCTAGGCCATACGGCGAGGGCCCCGGCCCCTCCTCTCCTCTGTGGCCTTCATGGACAAGCTAGGCCATGCAGGAGGCCCCCGGCCCTCCTGCTTTAACAATAAATGACCCCGCAGCAGAGACTGCGGGGTATTACGGGGGAACGATACAAGGAACCGCCCCAAGGGGCGGGGTATTGAACCCAATATGCTTTGAGGCGGACAAGACGCCTCAAAGCACGGAAAATAAATTTCCTCGCTGCAAGCAGCGAGGAATTATGGGGATACGAGGGAACGAACGCCCCGAGGGGCGGGGTATTAGACCCGAAGAGAATCAATCCCAATCAAGCCTGTAAATACGCATATTCTAAAGCTTCTGCACTGCGCCGATTGCAAAGGGATAATGCACCATTGCCGGACGAAAAACTTTGAGAAACGGCAGGAGTATTTCGCTTGTTCCAAATATCACAAAAAACGCAGGGGCGATTCGCCGCACACAATCCGCAACGTGGTATTGGAAGAAATCGTATTGCGAAACTTGCGGGAGGCGATAGCCTATGTTTCACGGTATGAAGCTAATTTATTTATACCTGTGTTTATTTCCCCAACGTATCTTTTCGCCTTTTCAGGAGCGAGGATACAATCATAATAATTGTAGCCGCAAACATGACAAGACAAATGGGACTGGTGAACAGAGGTGCGTAGCTGCCGTTTGAAACAATCAACATACGCCGCAGATTTTGTTCTGCCATAGGTCCCAGAATTAAAGATAACAAGATTGGCGAAATGGGCATTTTGGTTTTTTGCATCAAATATCCTATAACGCCAAAGGCTAATACTGTCCATACATCGAAGAAGTTGTTGCGCAATGCAAAGCCACCAACAATACAGAGGATAAAGATGACAGGAGTCAGAATTTCACGACCGATTGAGATAACCTTGATAAATAGAGGCATGCCAAGCGATGCCACGAAGAACATAACAATATTGGCAACTACCAACGACGCGAAAATGACATAGACCACATCCATGTGGTCGCGGTACATCAGCGGGCCGGGCTGTATGCCGTGGATCATTAATGCGCCGATGAGCACAGCTGTAACAGGATCACCCGGCACACCGAGGGTCAGCATGGGGATCATAGCGCCGCCGCCTACAGCATTGTTGGCAGATTCCGGCGCGGAAACGCCCTCCACGATGCCGGTGCCGAATTCCATTGAATTTTTGGACGAGCGCTTAGCTTCCCCATAAGCGACAAAGCAGGCAATATCACCGCCCGCGCCAGGAATTGCACCAATTAGTGTGCCAATAATTCCTGATTTAATTACATGCTTAAGGCATAGCTTGATATCGGTAAGAGATGAAAACAGACGTGTCATCTTACTATTGACTTTTTCTCCCTTCACCAAGCTTTCGCAGCAGACAAACGCCTCTGATACGGCAAACAATCCAATCAAAACCGGCACCAATTCAAATCCATTATATAAGTTTGTGCTGCCGAAGGTAAAGCGTGGATATCCTTGTATAGGATCCAAGCCTATCGTAGACATC
>Ga0153928_1000481_pt1 | contig 19687 bp, 16 predicted proteins | sample TSNJ012MetaG_FD_106656 | JGI IMG/M metagenome (GOLD analysis project Ga0153928, IMG submission 106656) | Attine ant fungus gardens microbial communities from New Jersey, USA - TSNJ012 MetaG | ecosystem: Host-associated > Fungi > Mycelium > Unclassified | place: USA: New Jersey, Wharton State... | reverse complement strand
TCGCTTGGCTGATTTTGTTTACAGTTTAGCCATGGCTCGATTGCGCTTCGCTACATCTCGCTTGGCTGATTTTGTTTACAGTTTAGCCATGGCTCGATTGCGCTTCGCTACATCTCGCTTGGCGCAGAGCGCCAAATGAATTCCCAGTGATGCAAGCAGGAGCAAGCAAGCTTTCTCCTGCTTGCATCACTGGGAATTCGCATGGCTAAACTGTAAACAAAATCAGCAGCGGAACCCCGCTGCTGATCAGCTAATTATCTTCGCTTTCATTTTCAGAATGTGTCAGCCGATAAGACAGCTGCATCAGACTCTCTGATAAGTGCACATTCTCTACGATGACATCGGCAGGAACCTTTAGATTCAGATCAAGGTGCGCAAAATTCCATATTCCCTTAATGCCATGGGAAATCAGAGTTTCAATTACATTCAGTGCACTTTCCTTAGGCACTGTTAATGTGGCAATTTCCACTTTATTCTCTTTCAGAAATTCTGGCAGTTCGTCCAGCATCTGGACTTTGATGCCACGTACCAGATGTCCTTTCAATTCCGGATTCACATCAAAAATACCGATAATTTTAAATCCGCGCTTTTCAAATTTCACATAATTTGCCAGCGCCTGTCCTAACTTACCTGCACCGATGATAATTACCGTATGCACCCGATCTACTCCTAATATTCTTCCAATCTCCCCATACAAATAACGAACGTTGTAACCATATCCCTGCTGACCAAACCCACCAAAATTATTCAGGTCCTGCCTGATCTGGGATGCTGTTACTTTCATCCGTTCGCTTAATTCATTCGAGGAAATCCGTTCTACACCACTTTCGATTAATTCACCCAGATAGCGGTAATACCTGGGGAGTCTTTTTATGACAGCTTTTGAAATTTCTTTCTCGTCCACCCTCGAGCCTCCTGTATTGTTTCCAGTCACTTTACTTATTATTATATCCATTTGATATATCTTTGTCAATTTATCTAAACTTTTTCTTTTCATTTTCTCCTGACATAGTTGTCAAGATTCCTTTTTTATTATAAGATAACTAATGTTACTATTCACAGCCAGTATTCCGCGAGGTATTTTTTGTGAGTGCAGCGAAGCGGAAGTCACAGAAAATCCGAGGATTGTCGGCGCGAAATTATGCAGAATGCATAATTTCTGTGCATCGCGAAGCGCGTTACTGTTCGCAGACCATAGGGCTGTGAATAGTAATAACTAATGTATTATCGGGTATAACATACTTCAGGAGGACCACATGATACTTTCATGTCAAAATATTAATAAATCATTTGGAACCAATAAAATTTTAGAACAGGTTTCTTTTCATATTGAAGAACGGGAAAAAACAGCTTTAGTGGGTGCCAATGGAACGGGCAAATCAACACTGTTAAAAATCATAGCCGGTCAGATGTCGTTGGACAGCGGTGAAATTACAATTACCAAAACGAAAACGATGGGTTATCTGGAACAACATCAGGAAATGTCTGAGAATCGTTCCATATACGAGGAACTTTTAGAAATTAAACGCCCAATTATCGAACTGGAAGAACGCATCCGTGAAACAGAAGCTGCCATGAAACAAGCTGCCGGAAGTGAATTAGAAGGCTTGCTCTCTTCCTACACACGAATGTCTCATGATTTTGAGATGCAAAATGGATATGCGTATAAAAGTGAAGTAATCGGCATCTTAAAGGGACTGGGCTTTGCTAAGAAAGATTTTTCCAAACCCGCTTCTGCCCTTTCAGGGGGGCAAAAAACACGAGTTGCGCTGGGCAAACTGCTTTTGCTGAAACCAGACATTCTGCTGCTGGATGAGCCGACTAACCACCTTGACATGGACTCCATCGCCTGGCTGGAAAACTTTCTGCTGCATTATGACGGAGCCATTATCATCGTTTCCCATGACCGGTATTTTCTTGATAAAGTAGTTACCAAAGTCTTGTCTTTAGAATTCACCAAACTTTCTACTTATACCGGTAACTATACGGCTTATGCCGAAAAACGTGAAATGATTCGAAATTCACAGCTAAAAGCTTACCTGAATCAACAGCGAGAACTAAAGCACCAGGAAGATGTAATTACCAAACTCCGTTCCTTCAATCGGGAAAAGTCTATCCGTCGGGCAGAAAGTCGGGAAAAAATGATCAAAAAAATGGATTGTCTCGAAAAACCCCAGGAAACTTCTGATGAGATGCAGATTACATTGGAACCAGCAGTTGTCAGCGGAAATGACGTTCTCTATGTGGAAGGATTAAGCAAATCTTACCCTAATCTTACACTTTTTACGGATCTCTCTTTTAATATAAAAAAAGGTGAACGAGTTGCTATTATCGGACCAAACGGCGCTGGGAAAACAACGATCTTAAAACTGCTGAACCATGTTATCCAACCAGATGCCGGAAATATTCAGACCGGAAGCAATGTCTACGTCGGATACTACGACCAGGAACATCAGATACTTCATCCTGAAAAAACCGTTTTTGATGAAATCTCAGATGCTTATCCCTCTTTGACAGGAACGAGGATTCGTAATATTCTGGCCGCTTTTCTCTTTACCGGAGATGATGTATTCCAAAGGATTGAAACTTTAAGCGGCGGTGAGCGGGGGCGGGTATCTTTGGCAAAGCTTATGCTTTCCAATGCTAACTTCCTGATTCTGGATGAGCCAACTAACCACTTAGATATTGTTTCTAAAGAAATTCTGGAAAATGCATTAAATCATTATACCGGAACGGTACTTTATGTATCTCATGACCGTTATTTTATTAATCGAACTGCTACCCGGATCCTGGATCTGACCAATCAAACTCTGGTGAATTACATTGGGAATTATGACTATTATTCAGAAAAGAAAGAAGAACTTACCGCTGCATATGCACCTTCTTTAGAGGATTACCTTCAGGAAGAATCCTTAAGCGAAAACAAACAATCCTGGCAGCAGCAAAAAGAAGAACAGGCGAAAGAACGTAAACGACAGAATGATTTAAAAAAGATAGAAGTAGAAATTGAGGAATTGGAAACACGGGATAAAGAGATTGATGCTTTGTTGGAAGATGAAGCGGTCGCCAGGGATGTGGTTAAATGTGTGGAATTAAGTAATGAAAAGGCATCTATTGGGACACGGTTGGAGGATTGTTATAGTTTGTGGGAAGAATTAGCTTAAGGCATGGGACCCGGACGGAATCAGACGGAACCCGGACGGAATCAGGATAATCCAAAAACTTTCTTTACTCAGACGCAAGCGATTCGACAGAAAGTATTTGGATTATCCTGATTCCTGGTTATTCATGTAGGTTAAGTTTGAAAGATAATAAAAAAATTTTTATTCTTTTTAGGGCTTGTAAACATTATATTACTGTTTATGCCTTGGCTCGGATTCTCAAGTGAGACAGCAAGGATTGGATGGAGTTGTGTTATACGTAATCCATTATTTTTGATTGGGATAGTTTTTATGGTGATTGTAATTTTTGTACCCACTTATCGCAATAATATAACGAAAGCAGGGGTGTGGCTTATACCTATAAGTTACATCTATGTATTTCTTACTTGGCATGTTCAAACAATTACTGGAGAGGTGAATTTAAAAACAAGTCTTGAAGCGGCTTATCCCTGGTTCTTTATTGGCTTGGCGTGCACGCTGGCATTGGCATTTATCATGACAAAACTTCCTAAGCAGATAAAAACAGCCTGAAATTTTTTTCTGCTGGCTTTTTTAACATTTTAAGTGGTATTGTTACAAAGTAATAAGGCGGAATCCATTGAAGTAAATGCTCCATAGTGAGTATTCCACAAAGTTAACCACTCCTATGAGTGGCACATTTTTATAGTAACTTTCTGCAATTAGTCGGAAGTTTGTCCGACCAAGGAAGCAGATCGCAGAAACTGCTGCCTTTTTCCACCAGATGTTTTGGAATCTCAGTCAGAAGATATTCAAAATAATCATAAGACTTCAGATTATTAGCTTTCGCCGTCTTGGCTATAATATAAAAGGCAGAAAACCTTTTTAAATTTGAATACACAGAAAGCAGGGGACTGCAAATACTTTCTGGCGAATCGCTTGCGTCTGAGTAAAGAAAGTTTTTGCAGTCCCCTGCTTTCGTTCGGGTAACTAAAATTAGTAATTTGTAGTACTTGCGCAAAGGCTCGGAATTATATTCATGGAGATATCAGCAACCAAATTACCCTTGCACATCCCTTTTTTGATATCCGATATACCCAATAACGATGCATACAACAGCAATTATCGCCAGGACTGTTAATGTTGTGTAATTAATCTTATCTACCGGCAATTCTGGTATATGGGCAAAGGGAGAACATTTCTGCAGCCATTCGGGAAACTGCATGATCTTGCCAAAGTAAACTACCACGAAGGAAAATCCCAGGTATACCCAACTCAACATCGCTTTTCCCGGCAGAACCCCAATCAACAGCACAGTCAATCCAATCATAATCCACACCGCCGGCAGATAAACCATCATTGCCTTAAACATCGACATAAATGGAATCGGATTATCCATCACACTGCTGCTGGCAATCCACAATCCGGATACTGATATGAACAGCATAATAAAGCTTGCGATCATGGCCAGTACAAAGTACCCACTCAACAGTCGGCTCTTAGAAACGGTACGTGAAAGCAGATGCTCGGTTCGGTTGTGCTTTTCCTCGTTGTGCAATTTCTGAATCATCGAAATACACGGAATGGTTGCTCCCATTGCGATTACAGACATCAGCATGGTAATAAACATCTCTGTCATGGAGTATTTATCAGAGATCATGATTGCCTGTTTTAATATCTGATTATTTTCCAGGAACCCTTCCAGATCTCCCATAACGGAACCATAGGAAGCTCCCAGCATAAACAAACCAATCACCCATGCGATAAAGGTATTGCGCAGTAACCGCCATGACAATCCCAGCGATGACTGCAGGAATACAGATGCTGTCTTTCTGCCTGGTCTTGCAGGAATAAAGCCTTGCCCCATATCTCGCCTGGAATTCAGGTAAAAGGCTAATAAAGCTATAACCAGAGTAATTACCAGCACAATCGGCACCGGCCACCATTCATTTTTCGTATATGACTGGGTCCGCAAAATTAATCCCAGCGGTACAATTCTAGAGAGTGTCTCATTGCTGATGTCACCGACCGCACGCAGCATATACATAATGCCCAGAAGCGCAAAGGAATACCCGGTTGCTCCTCTGGATGTAACACATAATTGCGAAAATAGCGCTGCCACTGCGGCAAAGAATAAACCTGAGACCCCTAAACAAGCCCCAAACAGCATCGAACCTTCAAAATTCATGCTTTCAATTCCCAGTGCCGTAAGACCTGCACCCGTGAGCACTGCCAGTAATACATTAATAATAACTGCGGCTCCCATGGCCGCACTTAAGCTTGACAATCGACTGACCGGAAGCGATCGAATTACCTCGATGCGTCCACGTTCTTCATCTCTTCTGGTATGACGTACGACAAAGAAGATATTCATAATGGCCACCGCAATAATCGTAAATACCAGCATCATGTTGGTGTTCATGGCTCCAATAGTATAGTCTTTCGCACCATATAGCGGACCCAGCATTGCAATCATCGCCGGATTCTCCATCGTTATCACCATCGCTGCCCGGTCGGCCGCGGTACTGTACATTTCTTTAAAGGCAATCGGAACGGCTATGCTAATCCCAACCAAACATATAAACCATATGGGAATCTGAATTCGCTCCCGACGAAATATCAACTTCATCAATCTGCCATTATTATTATGCGTTCCATTCACTTAAGCCACCCCCATTTCCGCTGTAATGACTCATAAACAAGTCTTCCAGATTCGGTGGGGTACTATTGAGTTTCACAACATCGAATCTGGTAATATAATTCAGAACATTTCCTATTTCGCCCGAATCTACTTTAAGCGTAGCTTTGTTGTCGCCCTGATTCACCACCGTCACACCGGCCAGTGTGTTCAGTCCTTCGACGGTCTGTTTCGTTTCAAATTCCATGTTGATCCTGGTCAAATGCCGTAAATCGCTAAGCGTCCCGGTCTCAATAATTTTGCCCTGACGAATAATCCCTACCCGATCACAAAGCTGCTCCACCTCTGATAAAATGTGGCTGGAAAGCAACACGCTTTTTTCCTGCTCTTTCAACTCCATAATACACTGCTGAAACAGATTCTCCATTAACGGATCAAGACCAGAGGTTGGTTCATCCAGAATATACAGCTCCGCATCTGAAGCTAAAGCCGCGATCAGGGCCACTTTCTGGCGGTTTCCCTTACTATAAGTACGACACTTCTTAGAAGGGTCCAGATCAAACATTTCAATCAGTTTTTTTCTTCTGGTGTGATTATTATTACCTTTCAATTTGATAAACAGGTCAATAACCTCACCACCGGTCAGATTCGACCAAAGATTCACATCACCTGGCACATAAGCAATCCGCTTATGAATCTCAACTGCATCTTTCCACGCATCCATACCAAATACCTGAGCACTGCCGGTAGTTGCCTGCAGAATTCCTAACAGAGTACGAATAGTGGTGGTCTTTCCGGCTCCATTTGGTCCGATAAAGCCAAATACCTCTCCTTCCCGGACCTCCAGATTAATTCCATTTAACGCTGTAAATTTCCCGAATTTTTTTGTAAGTTCTTTCGTTTCAACAATGGCCATTATTTTGTCTCCTTTTTGTCATAATATACAGTTCGCAGCATATCAAGCATTGTATAAAACTCTTCCCAGTACGGGCCAAAATCACCAACTTCAAACCACACTTCATTTTCTTTTAATCGGCTCGTTAATTCCCTTTCGTATCCATCCAGACACCAGCGAATCATCCTCATACAAGTATCTGTCGGGATGTCCCGGCGAAATAGTGTCGTATCAATATTCTCATACACTCTGGAAAGACCTATTTCCCGAGTTTCATTCAGCAGGGTCAGCGCCTCATCAGACAAGACATCATCACCCGGATTCAGATAAAGACTCCCAAAAAAATGAAACTCTGCCGGTCGTTCATCATAAGCTTTAATCTTCAGCATCGCCATCTGCTTATACCGCTCAATAAAATCTGTTTCAGTAATATCGATCTTCAAAAGGTATTCATCTTTAATACAGTTTACTCCTTTATCAATCAAATCATGGTAAAGTTCTGCTTTATTATTAAAATAATAGAAAAGCATTCCCTTACTGATCCCCGCTTCTTTTACTATACGGTTCGTAGATGCTTTCTTATACCCATGACGCCCAAATTCATTAAATGCGGCATCTAATATCTTCTTTTGCTTTTCCTCTTCTAACTCTCTGAATTGTGCATTAATACATAACACCTCCTTTCATTTGACCAGCGTGGTCAATAAATATTATAGCACCTTTGACCACCCTGGTCAATAGACTTTTGTCTCAAGTTCCTAGGAGCTTGGCTAGCAGATGCGGCACAAAAACGTAAAATTTGCCAAAAGATTCCATGTTTCATGCAGTATTTCTGTAGAATTCACCCTGCGGAAAAGTGATTGTGAATAAAACAGTTATTGAACTTGATAAATAATTATTGAGATGATACAATAAAATAGGTCAAAATTGCCAAGGCAACAAAAATTTTAACAACTAACACTAATGAGAGGAAAAGGATATGAGGGTAAACAAAGGAATCCAAAAATGTGTATCAATTTTAGGAATTATTGCTCTTCTGTTCACTTCTGCACCGGTTTATGCCGAAGAATCGAAAGAAAGCGCAGTGTATGAAGCGGAAGTTGTGACAGAAGATACTGCTGAAATAATGGGAGCGAAAGAAGATGTTATTGAAGAAGATGCAGTGGAACCAGAGGCTGAAGAAGGTGTTGAAGAGATAACTGTGGAAGAAGAAGCCGAGGCGTCAGCAGATGAAGAAGAAACTGAAGCAGTAGTGGAAGCATCTATAGAACCGGCTGCTGAGGTAAAAGGAACAAATCTGATTGGAAAATTTAAATATCTGATTGAAAAATTTAAATATATGTATGAGTTTTTGTGTGGATTAGATGAGATACCAACTCCCAGTCAACCTATATTCAGTCAGGTGAAAAGTTCAAGTTATAATAGTGTATATCTTAAATGGGATGCGGTTGACTTCTCATATTATCCGGCTAACGGATATGAGATATACCGCAGTACCGACCAGGAGAATTATAAACTGATAGCGGATATTGATGACTTTGGAGATTATTTAAATGATAAGTCTGAACCTTACCCTAATATGCAATTTGAAAAAAAAAATGGTAAACTTACTGGGTATTACACCTACACAGATAAAGGAACAGATAAAGAACGCTTAAGTACCGGTAAAACCTACTATTATAAACTGGTGGCTTATAATTATCATGTTGATAACACCGGAGAAATGCTGATAAAAATGCCTGGTAAGGCTTCCGCGGTAAAAAGCGCAAAACCGATACCGAAGGCCCCAACGATCAAGGTTACGAATGTAAATGAATCAAAATTAAAGCTTACATGGAGCAAAGTTTCTGGTGCAAATGGATATGTGATCCAGCGTTCCACAAAAAAGGACAGCGGATATAAAACAATCAAAACTATTACAAAGGGAAGTACGGTAACATATACAAACAGCAAGCTTTCTTTGGGAAAAACCTACTATTACAGAGTGCGTGCATACCGCACGGTAGGTGGTCAAAAAGTATATTCTAATTATTCAGGCAAGAAATCTCTGCAGGTCAAATTAAAGAAACCCGTTATTAAGAATCTGAAAGTAACATCAACAAAAGCTATAAAAATCACCTGGAACAAGGTAAATAAAGCACAGGGCTATGTCATTTACAGAGCAACAAGCAATAACGGAACATACGAGAAATATAAAACCGTAAAAGACGGTACCAAAATATCTACGACCGTTGATCAGAATTATTACTATAAAATAAGAGCTTACAGAAAAGTAAACGGTAAGACTATATACAGTCCCTATTCCGCTCCCCGCAATTATCTGTAACATTAGATAAGCTTCATGATTGAAAGGCAGGATAATTCGATATGGATTCCTGAGATGATTTATATAAGGTACCATCTCACTAAATTACAAACTACCAAAACCCAGCCGCTGTGTACCAGGAGAGGTGCTGTGGCGTTTGCAAAACCATAGCATGAGCTGCTAAAGATACTTGCCTGGATGGGGTGGGGATTTGCGGGCAAAAACTTGCTTCCCAAGCGAGTTTTTGTATCCACCTGAGATGCGTTTCCATCAGGAAACGGATCGAATGTGGATAGTCCCGCAAATTCCCACCCCATCCGGGCTAGCATCTTGCAGCGAAATGCTCTGGTTTTGCAAACGCCACAGCACCTCTCCTGGTACACAGCGGCGTCCTGGCAGCCCACACATTACAATAGCAAGACCTTTAAAAATTCACATAGCCGAACAGCAACATAATATGCAGACTTTCTTCGATAGTGTAAATTCTTATTATTTTTAGTCTTAAGGTGATACAATATTAACATTAATAATTGCTTAAAGGAGAGCTTCCATTTTCCCCCGAACAGCCATAATGAAATCTTTACTGTTTAATACAACCGGGTTAAGGATTGTAGTAATTAAAGCCAAATCCTTTGTCATCTTTCCCTCTTCAATGGTTATAAGGGCAGCCTTCTCAAGTCTGTCTGCGAAAGCAACTAATTCCTGATTATCATCCAGTTCTCCGCGCTTTCTAAGAGCCCCGGTCCAGGCAAAAATAGTTGCTACTGAATTAGTAGAAGTCTCTTCTCCTGCTAAATGTTTATAATAATGGCGCTGCACTGTTCCATGCGCGGCCTCATATTCAAAATATCCATTCGGTGATACCAGCACAGAAGTCATCATCGCCAAAGAACCAAATGCCGAAGACACCATATCACTCATAACATCTCCATCATAGTTCTTGCAAGCCCAAATAAATCCTCCTTCTGCTTTCATCACCCGCGCAACTGCATCATCAATCAAAGTATAGAAATACTCAATCTTCGCAGCTTCAAATTTTTCTTTATATTCATTATCATAAATTTCCTGAAAAATATCTTTAAATGTATGGTCATACTTCTTAGAAATAGTATCCTTTGTCGCAAACCAAAGATCTTGTTTGGTATCCAGAGCATAGTTGAAACAGCTTCTGGCAAAACTGCTGATAGATCCATTCATATTATGCATTCCCTGGGCAATACCTGCACCGGTATAATTATGCACCAGCTCTCTTGTCTCAGATCCATCTTCTGCAGTATACACTAATTCTACCTTTCCCGGTCCCGGGATTATCATTTCTGTGTTCTTATATACATCACCATATGCGTGTCTGGCAATCGTAATCGGCTTCTTCCAGTTCTTTACACAAGGCTCGATCCCCTTTACAACAATCGGAGCACGAAATACTGTTCCATCTAACATTGCCCGAATCGTACCATTGGGGCTCTTATACATTTCTTTCAAGTCATATTCCGTCATACGTGCTGCATTTGGTGTAATAGTTGCACATTTTACAGCTACACCGTATTTTTTTGTTGCATTGGCAGAATCTATGGTTACCTGGTCATTCGTTTCATTTCGATGCTGAAGCCCCAGATCATAATACTCTGTTTTTAAGTCAATAAATGGATCCAATAATTCATCTTTGATAAACTGCCACAGAATTCGTGTCATTTCATCTCCGTCCATTTCTACCAATGGGGTTGTCATTCTGATTTTTTCCATAATAGCCTCCTCGTGGTATCTCTGATATACATACTCATCTATTTTATTCAATTGTCCTGTGCTTGTCAATAGGACAAGAAACTACTCAGGTCAAATTCTCCCCATCCCTGCTGATTTCTGGCAAGCCCCAAATCTCTTGCACTTTGCCGCAGGATCATTTTTACTTCCACATTTGAAAGCAATGGATCTTTTTCCAGTAAAAGCGCTGCTGCACCGGAGATACGCGGTGTTGACATAGAAGTTCCGCTTTTCTTGGTATATGCTTTTTCCCGGACTAAGGATGGCGCACAGGAAATAATTTTATTTCCAACAGTCACAATATCCGGTTTGCAGATACAATCTCTCGTCGGTCCGATGCTGGAAACCAGCCTGTTGCCTTTGAGCATATCGCTGGAGCCAACAGTTATTACTTTTTTGCTGCTTCCCGGGGCGGTGATACTCCCTGGATTTGGGCCACGATTACCGGCGGCCGTTACTACAACTAACCCGGCATCCCAGACTTCTTCTACACCGGCAATTAATTCACGATGCTGCTTTTCGTTTTGCGTTGTTGTTCCCACTGATATGTTTACAATGCGGATATTATATTTTTCGTGATTTTTCATGACCCATTTCAGGGCTTTCAGAATGTCTTTTCTTTGTCCATTGCCGTTTTGGTCCAATACTTTCAAGGCAATAATATGGCATCCGGGAGCCATACCCCGATATCGTCCGTCACTTGCCAAGCCGCTTCCGGCTATGATACCTGACACATGTGTGGATGAACTGAGACACGACAAAAGTTACTCCGCTCGTTCACGCATTCTATATACTATCATTAAGTCGAACCGCAAGCTCTTCAACTCTGCTAATTGATGCAATCTCACCTCTGCAGATCAGGTGAACTAATAACGAAAGATCATTGTTCTTATCATATGCTCTGAACGCCTGGCGATATTTTGACTGCCCTTCTATCGTCAGTGGCAGGAAGCCCTGATTCATCATCTGCTGGTTTAATATCATTCTTCCGGTTCTTCCGTTGCCATCAACAAAAGGATGTATTCTTTCAAACTTTATATGTTGTTCCGCAATTGCCGGAATGACATCTTTTTTATCTTCACACTGAAAATTAACAGTCTGCAGAAACTCTTTCATAAGTTCCGGGACTTTTTCATAATCTGGTGGGTAATATGTTGCTTCAACTAAAGTTCCAATATAAAGGTTCTTTTGTCTATATTCACCGACTGCATCAGTTATTATCGCATTTACTGACTGAATCCATTCTTCTGATATACTCTGTGGGGTTTGGTACAGTTTTTCATCAATTGCCTTGTAAAGCAGCTTTGCTTCCTTATATTCTGTAAATGCATGACCGCCATTTACCTCATCGTACTCTACTATGGAAATTGTTTCATCGAGTGAAAGCGTATTTCCTTCAATTGCATTAGAACTCCAGCAGAAGCGGTATGAAAAGTCCTTATAGAACGGCTCAAAAATCATTGGATCATTTATTTTTTTTTCTATTGCATTAAATTTTTCAATTACTTCATTTAAAATATCTGTATTATTTATTATTCCCACTTAATCACCACCTTTTTTCCATTATAACCAAGAATAAAGAAAAATCAAGTTATTATGTCGGGGAGGGACATATTTTAAAAATTCCAATGAATAATAATTTCCTGTTCAGTTTGCTGATCAGCTGATTTTGTCTTTTCGCCAATTTCTACATAGTCAATAAAATCTGCAACCATTTCATGAGTCAGTTTTGAATAATCACAGTATTTTTTAATCAGCTCATCAATATTCCTTTTTGACTCCTGCTCTCGATTTAATGATTCAATTTCTGCTGTTAACATTTTAATCCGTTTTATTAACTCATTATTTTCAAGTTCGATATCAGCCTTCAGCTGTATGAACATTTCCTCAGAAATACTCCCTTTTACACGATCTATATACAAAATTTTTATAACTTCTGTTTGACTGCTTAGTTTTGATGTCAGTTCCAAAAGGATCTTTTCCTTATTTTCAAGCTGATCATTTGAATTTATTATTGACTCAATATGTGTAGAAAGGCTTTTTTTATCTTCAGCATTATTCAGTATGGGGGATACTAATTGCCGGATATTTTCTAAAACAGTATTCTCAACAATGGAATACACAATATTATGTCCTGAACATTCCTTCAATCTTGTTTTATTGGACAGTTGACATCTTAAATACCAATCTTTTTTTCCTCTTACTCCGCCTGACTTTATCATTGTAGACCCACATTCTTTACATCGCAGCTTTCCAGCCAGTATATGTATTCTTTTATCACCGTTTTGATCAATCGCGGCCTGTCTTCTCTTTCCACGCAGGGATTTTACTTTTTCAAATAAATCAACATCAACGATTGGCTCATGATGGTTTTCAACGACAATCCACTTTTCTTCCGGTGTGGAAACCACTCGTTTATCCTTGTAACTCAACTTTTTACATGTTCCCTGGATCAGCTTACCAACATATGTTTCGTTTGTGAGAATGCGTTTTACTGTTGTTTCTGACCAAAGGTTATACTTTTGTCCAAATTCTTGTGATTTCATATTCTGATAGGTCAAACCCTGCTGTGCTTTGTAAACCGTTGGATTGGGGATTCCGTCATCTTCTAAGATATGACAAATACGTTTTACACTAAACCCCTGCAGATATAAATGATAAATCTTCCGAACTACCTCGGCAGCATACTCATCAGTAATGAATTGATGCCGGTCTTTGGGATTTTTTAAGTATCCATATGGTGCGAATCCTCCTAAAAACTGTCCTGCCTTCATTTTCTGCCGGAAAACCGCCCGGATACTTTCTGATAAATCTTCCGAATACCATTCGTTTATTAAACCATAGATCTGCCGGGCCTTCTTATTTCCCTTTATATTTGTATCTATTCCATCTACAATACCAATAAAACGGATTCCCAGCATTACAAAATCATGATGTATGTACTTTTCAAGGTGCTCCATACTTCTTGTGAAGCGGGACTGTGATTTTGCTATTACAATATTAAATTTCCCTATCTTCGCATCACGAAGCAAGCGGTCAAACTCTGGCCGGTCATCATATAATCCTGAATAATCTTCATCGATGTAAACATCTATTATCAGATATTCATGTTCCAAGGCAAAATCCGTTAACAAGAGGCGCTGATTGATAATACTCTGACTGAAGTCAGCCTCCTTATCAATATCCTCCTTACTCAAGCGCACATATAATGCCGCTCGGCCATTAATCTCATGGTTACCCATTATTTTGACCTCCAAATAATAGATAAAACAAATAAGACCTCACATTATTATATCATAACTGTAAGGTTCTCTTTGCAGTATTACTAATATTATATTTTATAGTATTCAGTACCGGTTATTATTTATTACCGCATGACAAAATAAAGACCTTCCACATTCATCATGGAAGGCCCTGTTATAGATCATCATATTTTATATTATTTTATAAATTTCACTTTTCCAGCTAACCAACAGGCTTCCGCCTTTGTATCACTCCTCAAACCGGATATGCACCATTATCCGTATCTGCCATATTTAAGTCAACCTTGGTTTTTTGAGCTTCCCGATATTTAAAGAAATCAACTGCCACCTGAGGAAATAAAGCGTAGGTCAGGACATCTTCATCCTGTATCGACCACTGAGCCATTTCGTCCCGCAGTGTATCAAGTTCGTCTGGTATTAAATCTGCCGGGCGGCAGGTGATCGGCGTGATATCACCGATACATTTTTTCTGAATTTCCGGATTAAATGGTTTAACAGTTACTCCGTATTTCCCGCTCAGGACATCTTTAGTTTCCTTGGTAACCATTTTATAACGTTCACCCATGATGACATTAAATAACGCCTGAGTTCCGACAATTTGCGATGATGGGGTTACCAGCGGGCATTCGCCCAGGTCCTTTCTTACTTTTGGAACTTCGGCAAGAACCTCATAGAACTTATCTTCGGCATGCTGTTCTTTCAGCTGGGATGTCAAATTGGATAACATCCCTCCCGGAACCTGATACAGCAGTGTTTTTATATCGACACCCATATTCTTTGGATTCAGAAGTCCGCTGCTTAATGCTTCATCGCGGATTGGACGGAAATAGTCGGCAATCTCTGCCAGCAGATTCTGGTCAAAGCCGGTATCGAACTGCGTACCCCTGAATGTCTCGGCCATAACCTCGGTCGCTGGCTGGGAGGTGCCCAGCGCAAAGGGGGACATGGCCGTATCGATTACGTCCACCCCGGCTTCCACTGCTTTTAAATAGGTCATTGAAGCAACTCCGGATGTATAATGGGTATGCAGTTGAATCGGTATATTAACAGCTGATTTAAGGGCTGATACCAGCTTCGTGGCTTCATACGGAAGAAGCAGGCCTGCCATATCCTTAATACAAATCGAATTTGCGCCCATCTCTTCAATCTGCTTTGCCAGTGAGGTCCAATATTCCAGTGTATAAGCATCTCCCAGAGTGTAGGAAAGTGCTACCTGAGCATGACCATTTTCTTTGTTGGCGGCGGTAACTGCTGTTTTTAGATTACGGATATCATTTAAGCAGTCAAAGATACGGATAATATCAATTCCGTTGGCTATCGATTTCTGAACAAAATATTCTACGACATCATCCGCATAGGGGCGGTAACCGAGAATATTCTGACCCCGAAACAACATCTGAAGCTTGGTATTCTTGAATCCTGCACGGAATTTACGCAGACGGTCCCAGGGATCTTCTTTCAGGAAACGTAAAGACGCATCAAACGTAGCCCCTCCCCAACACTCAACCGAGTGGTATCCAACCTTATCCATCTTATCGACGATTGGAAGCATCTGTTCCGTTGTCATTCTGGTTGCAATCAGCGACTGATGCGCATCACGCAAAATAGTTTCTGTAATTTTAACCGGTTTTCTTTCTATATCTGTCATTTTGCACCTCCTATACTCCAAATATCGCCATAAAGATTCCGGCTGCTATCGCTGTTCCGATTACCCCGGCAACATTCGGCCCCATCGCATGCATCAAAAGGAAATTCGTCGGGTCTTCTTCAGCACCGACTTTTTGGGATACCCGCGCCGCCATCGGCACAGCTGATACACCGGCAGAGCCAATTAACGGATTAATCTTACCACCAGATAACCGGCACATTAATTTTCCTAATAAAACCCCGCCGATTGTCCCGAATGTAAAAGCCAGCAGACCTAAACCAATAATTAAAATGGTATTCAGGTTCAGGAACCGCTGTGCACTCGTAGATGCCCCTACCGATGTTCCCAGAAAGATTACCACAATATACATCAGGGCATTGCCCGCCGTTTCTGCAAGCTGTTTTACCACACCACTTTCCCGGAACAGGTTACCCAGCATCAGCATCCCGACAAGAGGTGCCGTGGAGGGCAACAACATACATACAACAATGGTTATGATGATCGGGAACAGAATTTTCTCAAGCTTAGAAACCGGCCTTAGCTGATCCATCTTAATAAGACGTTCTTCCTTGGTGGTCAGCAATCTCATGATCGGCGGCTGAATTAAAGGAACCAATGCCATGTATGAATAAGCTGCAACAGCAATCGGTCCCATTAGATCAAACTGCCCCAGTTTTACTGCCAGAAAGATGGAAGTAGGCCCATCCGCACCGCCAATAATGGCAATTGCCGCCGCCGCCTTGCCATTAAAGCCGACTAAGATTGCCAGAAAATACGCAACATAAATTCCCAACTGAGCGGCAGCACCCAGCAGGAAACTCTTCGGATTTGCAATCAATGGACCAAAATCCGTCAATGCACCCACACCAAGGAAAATCAGGGACGGCAGGATGCTCCATTCATCCATCATGAAGAAATAACGCAGCAGCCCTGCCGCATGCTGGATCCCATTCTCATCCACATATGCTTCAGCCATGATATCCGGATAAATATTAACCAAAAGCATACCAAAAGCAATCGGCACAAGCAGGAGTGGTTCAAACCCCTTCCTGATGGCCAGAAACAGAAAAACACAGGCAATCAGGATCATCAGATAATTCCCGATGGTCAGATTGAAAAAAGCTGTCTGCTTCAGAAGATTTGACAACACATCAAAAATATAAGACATTTTTTCACCTCCCAGTGACAGTCTGCGTTCAGTTCATCGATGCCAGGGCATCTCCGGATTCTACTGTATCACCTGCTGCTACATCGATGCTGGCAATGGTTCCATCCTGAGGTGCAACCACTGGTATCTCCATCTTCATCGATTCCAGGATGATGATCGGGTCACCGGTTTTAACTGTTTGTCCGACAGATGCTTCAATTTTAAAAACTTTACCGGGTACGGATGCTTTAATCCCAATAGCACCAGCCAGAGAAGCTTTTACCGCAGCTGACACCGGCGCTGCTGCCGCCGGAGCTTTTGGTTGCTGTGTTCCGGCGGATACTGGTTGCTCTTGTACTTCCTCTACAGCCACATCATAAACCACTCCATTTACCGTAACTTTATAATTTTTCATCCTTTCACCCTCCTAAATTTGACTTCATCCACTTACTTTTATTGGACTTTTTAATTGAACGAACTACAAAACCATCCGTTTTCATACCTGTTGACGCTGAGATGGCTGCTGTGATCACGGCAACCAGTTCCAAGTCATCCACTTCAGGAACAGATTCAGGTGCCGTTGTTTTTATTTCCGGAGTCTCTTGATTTGATATCTTTTTTTTCTTTTTTATAAATTTATTCTCGAAGTATCTGACATGTTGAAGCAAGGATATGATAAAACTCAAGAAAAACAGTACTGCAAATACTATTACCAAGCCCATCAGGGTGTTCAATCCCGCTTTTTGCATCTTACTGGCAAGGGAGTATTCAATATCGATCACAATGGAATTTGGTGTTCCGGTGGACGTGTCGTACACCATGGTAACAGTTGCATTTTCCTTTTCAAATGCAGCCCGGTATACGGCAGTAATATCCGAATCACTCTTGCTGTAGGAAGATTCAATAAATTTCTTATATCCGCCCAACTCTGCCTGAACCTCCTGCCATCGGTTAATTGCCGTCGTGGTAAAGCTATCACCTTGGGCAAGGTATGTTGTTTTTTCTTCCTCATTCATTGTGGACAACTGTTTTATCATCGCCTCAATGCCTTCATCCATGTTGACTTTTTGCTCTTCTGACAGTGTCTCAGACTGGTTCTTATTGCCGGCGCAGGCACCAAGACCCGCCATCAGCAGTATTACCAACGGAAGAATTAAAAATCTTTTTATTCTCTGCTTCATATGCTCACCTCACTTAACAGTGCCGTGCTTCTTAGACAGGCGGTACTCCCATTTTGTAAACAGCATCTCAAATGCCCCGATTGCATATTTCCTGGTGTCCTCCGGTTCGATAATAGTATCCACATATCCCCGTCTGGCAGCAGAGATGATGTTCGACTGCATCTGCTCATATGCTGCCGCTTTTTCACTAAGGGTCTGGGCATCGGCACCGTAATACATGATTTTAGCAGCGGAACCGGCATTCATCATTCCGATTTCAGCTCCCGGCCATGCATACACTATGTCAGCACCGATAGATTTGCTGTTCATAAGCAGATAGGCACTGCCATATGCTGATCCGATGATAATATTTACCTTCGGTACGGTTGCATTGGCAAATGCATAGGTCAACTGTGCTGCCGCCCTGGCAATATGAGCTTCTGTGCATGTGTCCGCCTTGAATCCGGTAGTATTGGTCAACGTCAGAATAGGGATATTAAAAGCATTACAAAGCCGAACGAAGTCTGCGGCTTTTTTACAACCCGGTGCTGAAAGCTTTGCATCAAAAGACTCGCTTATTTCACCGTTTTCATCCCTCACAATACTTCTATTTGCCACAGCACCGACGGTCATACCGTTCAGCCGCAGAAATCCGATAACCACATCCTTGGCATAATCTTTTTTAATTTCAAAAAAAAGGTGATTATCGCTGATTTCGAAAAAAGCACCTGCCGTATCTTCTGCGTGAAATTCCATATTGCTGCATCCACGATTCAGGTCATCTGTGCATTCCTCAAGTGATACTTTTTCTTCATTGTTTGCAGGAAACATACATACAAGTGCTCTCATTTGTAATAATATATCGTTTTCATTTCCCAGATAATCTATCAGTCCGGTTTCTTGGCTCTGGAAAAGTGCGCCGGCGGTATCCAATCGGGAGATTTCGTTCCCATCAAGGGCATTGGGCGAATTAACAAACAGCTTTCCCTTCGCCTGTTCCATAAAGGTGAAATCCGTAAGTGCCGGAAACAATGCCAACCCTCCACCACACATCCCAAAAATTCCTGTAATCTGCGGGATTACTCCAGAAGCCTTTGTCTGACTCAGATAAATCTCACCAAAGCCATTTAAAGCATCTGTTGATTCCTGGAGACGCAGTCCTGCGCAATCCAGCAGTCCAATCACCGGGGCACCTGTCTTCATTGCCAATTCATAAAGCTTGGTAATCTTTTTCGCATGCATCTCACCGATGGTTCCATTCAGTATCGACGCATCCTGACTGTATACATAAACCAGATTGTCATCAATAACACCATATCCGGTAACTACGCCGTCCGAAGGCGTTTTTTTACCGGACAGGTTAAAATCGGTATTTCGAGCCGTTATCTGACCGCCAATTTCAACAAAACTATTCTCATCCAACAGCCGGTCAATTCTCTGCCTCGCTAAGCTTGGTACTGTATTGCTCATTTCGCATCCCTCCATTTTATTGTAATATTTCTTGAAATATTATAAATTTTATAATTATTTTACTCTTTCTTAGATGAAAATACAATACTTTCCACTACTTTATTTTCAATCTTATTACTATTCATGTTGCAGTTCAGGCATGTAATTTAGACTGAAGTTCTCACGACTAAAGTCGCGAGGTTCAATGTTATCCTCACTTCGTTCGGATAAGGAAAGCGTTGCTTTCCCTGACACCGACCACTGATGAGTTTCACATTGACTTTCATGGACAAGGAAAACCT
>Ga0153928_1000478_pt1 | contig 19772 bp, 12 predicted proteins | sample TSNJ012MetaG_FD_106656 | JGI IMG/M metagenome (GOLD analysis project Ga0153928, IMG submission 106656) | Attine ant fungus gardens microbial communities from New Jersey, USA - TSNJ012 MetaG | ecosystem: Host-associated > Fungi > Mycelium > Unclassified | place: USA: New Jersey, Wharton State... | reverse complement strand
CGGTTTTCGGAAAACATCATGCTCCAAGAAGAAGTTAGAGCGTGATGACGATTCGAAGAAAAGCCATCACGCTCTAGCGGCCGATGGGCCGCGTAATGCGCCGGATAACCCACAACGGCGCAATACGCTTCGCTATTGCGCGCTACGCCGTTACGCCGCCTCGACAGCGAACGAACGGTTGCGCCCGAGCAGCTCGCGCACGTCGGCGGCGGGCAGCGGCCGGCTGAACAAATAACCCTGCGCCGCCGCGCAGCCGTATGTCCGCAGCGCCTCGAACTGCTCCGGCGTCTCCACGCCCTCGGCGGTCGTCGCCATGTGCAGGCCGCACGCGAGGTCGGCCATGGCGCGTACGATCGAGACGCATTCGACGTTGTGCGGCAGTTCCTTGACGAACGAGCCGTCGATCTTGATGCGATCGAACGGGAACACGCGCAGATAGCTCAGGGACGAGTAGCCGGTGCCGAAGTCGTCGAGCGCGATGCGCACGCCGAGGTCGCGCAGCCGATGCAAGGTCGCCGGGTTGTTCTCGTTCTCCTGCAGCAGCACCGACTCGGTGATCTCGAGTTCGAGCCGGCGCGGCGACAAGCCCGCCGCGGCGAGCGCCGCCGTCACCGTCTGGACCAGGTTGGCGTTCTTGAACTGAAGCGGGGAGAGATTGACCGCGACGGTCAGTTCGCCCGGCCAGCGCGCCGCCTCCGCGCAGGCTTCCTGCAACACCCACTCGCCCAGCGGGACGATGAGCCCGATGCTTTCAGCGAGCGCGATGAACTCACCGGGCGGCACGACGCCGCGCTCGGGGTGATGCCAGCGCAGCAGCGCCTCGAAGCCGACGATCCGCCCGGACCCGACGTCGATCGTCGGCTGGTAGTAAAGCTCGAACTCGTTGCGCGCGAACGCGAGGCGCAGGTCGGTCTCGAGCGCCCGGCGTGCGTGCAGGCGCTCGTTCATCTCGGCCTCGAAGAAGCGGTAGGTGCGGCGGCCGTCGGTCTTGGCGGCGTAGAGCGCCATGTCGGCAAACTTGAGCAGGGTGTCGGGGTCGGCCCCGTCGCGCGGCGCCATGGCAATGCCGATGCTGGCGCTCACGGTGACGTCGTGGCCTTCGACCTCGAACGGCGCGCCGATCACCTCGGCGACGCGCTTGGCAAGATCGCGCGCCTGCTCGTCGTCGCGGATCGAATCCTGGATGATGGCGAACTCGTCGCCGCCGAGCCGCGCCACCGTGTCGCCCTCGCGCGCGCAGCCGCGCAGCCGTTCCGCCGCCATGCGCAGCAACGCGTCGCCCACCGGATGACCGAGAGCGTCGTTGACGTCCTTGAAGCAGTCGAGGTCGACATAGAGCACGGCGAGCCGGCTTTCCTGCTCCAGCATGCGGCCGAGCGCCTGTTCCAGCCGGTCGCGCAGCAGCACGCGGTTGGCAAGCCCGGTCATGGAATCGTGGTGCGCCATGTGGGTGATCCGGCCCTCGGCGCGCTTGCGGTCGGTGATGTCCTCGGCAATGCCGAGCAGATATTTGGGTCGGCCGCGCTCGTCGGGGATCGCGATTTTCTTGGTGCGTAGCAGCCGCAGCCCGTTGTGCGGCGTGTGGATGCGCTCTTCCTCGGTGATTTGCAGCTCGCCCGATTGCAGCACCGCATGGTCGTGCGCCACGAACGCGTCCGCTTCGCGCTTGGGGAACAGGTCGTGGTCGTTGCGCCCGATGAGCTCCGTGCGCGGCACCCCGAGCAGCTCCTCGCCCGCCTTGTTGAACAGGATGAAGCGGTGCTCCTTCGCCTCTTTGACGAACAGCATGGCCGGGATGTTCTCGACCACCGTATCGAGGAAGGTTCGCGTCTGGCGCAGTTCGCGTTCCGTGCGTACGCGCTCGGTCACGTCGATGACGGCGACGAGCGCGGCGGAACGGCCCTCGTGGGTCAGCCCCCGGGTATAGACCTCGGCGTTGATTGCACGGCCGTCCGCCGTGGTGTGACGCCACGCGCGGCCCGGCCCCCATTCGAGTTGCGCACGCACGTCCCGCTCGACCTCGGCCCGCAACTCGGCCGGCCGGATGTCGAGGATCGACATCGATAGGAACTGCTCCCGGCTATAGCCGTAGTGGTTGACCGCCGCGTCGTTGACCGCAAGGAAGCGCAAGCTCTCGCGGTCGTAGACCCACATCGGCAGCGGATTGCTGTCGAACAGCAGGCGGAACGACGCCTCGCGCCGCTTGAGGTCGGTGATGTCGACCCACATGCCGATGGTGCCGCCGTCGGCCATGCGGCGCTCCTCGACGCGCAGCCAGCGGTCGCCGGCGAGCGGCTGTTCGTGCGTGCATTCCGGCAGGTTGTGTTTGGCGAGCCGCTCGGCGAGCCATTCCTCCTCGCGACCGACGGCGCCGGGATGCTGGCCTTGCGCCATGACCTGGCGCACCAAATCCTCGAATTTCATGCCGACCGCGGGACCTTCGCCGTTGCCGCTGTAAAACTCGGCGTAACGCCGATTCCACAGCGCGAACCGGTCTTCCGCGTCGAAGATGGCGATGCCCTCCGGCAACATTTCGATCGCGGCGGAGAGCCGCGCGTGCGTTTCGCGCGCCTGCCGTTCGGCGCGTTCCGCGCCGGCGCGCGCCTCGACCAGCTCCTCCTCGCGCACGTTGCGCTCGGCCAGCAATTTGTCGAGCGATTGGGCAAGGGAGCGCACCTCGGCATAACCCTGCACGACCGGCAGTGACTCGATGATGCGGTCGCGCGCCGCTTCCGCGCCGGCGGTGAGGAGCTTGAGCGGCTGGACGATGCCGCGTGCGAGCGGAAAGCTCGCGATCGCGGCAATCAAGGTCACGAGCAGAACGACGAGCCCGGCGGTCGCGACTTCGGCATCCACGCGGGCGAGCACCTTGGCGCGGTCGACCCCGACGGCGATGTGCGCGTGCGTGCCGGGCACCGGCACCCAGCCGAAAATCTGCGGCGCGGTGAGGGACGAAGAGATATCGGCGGAGCCCTGCGGGGCCGCCATCATCCGCTCCATGAGCGGGTAGCCGCGCCAGTTGCGGCCGATGTACTCCGGCTTCTCCGGATAGCGTGCGAGCAGATTACCCGCGCCGTCGAACAGCAGGACGAGGGCGTCGTCGTCACGTCCGGCCTCGGCGGCCATCTTGTTGAACCAGGCAAGATCGAGTCCGATCGACACCACGCCGATGGCCGCCCCGTCGCCGTTGATGACCGGCAGGGCCACCACGTTGAGAGGCCAGCCCGTCAGCCCGACGAAGAAGTCGCTGACGATGAGCTCGCGCTCCTGCATGGCGCGGCGAAAGTGCTCGCGCGAGGAAAGATCCTTGCCCTCCATGCCGGGCGTGGTGGCGCACACCACGACGCCGTCCGCATTGTAGACCCAGATGCCGTGCTCCCAACCGCGATTGCCGCCGACCCGCTGGAGAAAGGACCGGCAGATGGCAGGCGGACTGGCGATCACCTCGCGCGCCTGCGTAACCACGTCGAGCAGCATGCGCGCTTCGGCCAGCACCCGCTGATAGCGTTCGGCAACGCGGCGGGCGCGGTCGATCGCATTGGCATGCGCGGCCTCGATGCTGGCGGCACGCTCGCGATAGAGGTCGATGGCGACCGCGCCCATGAGCGGCAGCGCCACGAGCAAAATCATGCCGAATAAACGGATGCGGATGCCGAAAAGCGCGCGCGCTGGCCGGTTCCGCGCGAACCACCGTCTGGCCATAGAGGTCCCCTGCTCTGGGGCAGATGCCTAGAGCACAACCTCTGCGGACCGATTAACCGGATGCGTTTACGGCGAGTTAACCGCCGTCTATGGCTGCCAATTGCTTACCGCGAACAGAGAAAGACCTCCCGTCATTGCGAGGAGCCCGCAGGGCGACGAAGCAATCCAGGAGTCACGTGCCGCTATGGATTGCTTCGGCACTTCGCGCCTCGCAATGACGCAACCGCGCCGATATAACCTCGGCGGGACGCCGACGAACCAACAGAACCAAGCGCCGGGGGGACAGCCATGGATGCGCTGCAGGAGCAAATTCTGCGCCGGAACGCGTGGCGGCTGCTGCCCGTGCTCACGCTCGCCTACGTCATAAATTACCTCGACCGCACCAACATCGGCTTCGCCGCGCTGACGATGAACAAGGACATCGGGCTCACGGCGACCCAATTCGGCTGGGGCGCCGGCATCCTGTTCGCCGGATATTGCGTGTTCGAAATCCCGAGCAACCTCGCGCTCTACCGCTTCGGGGCGCGGCTGTGGATCGCGCGCATCATGGTGACCTGGGGCATCATCTCGGCAGCCATGGCGTTCGTCAGCGGGCCCTGGAGCTTTTATCTGCTGCGCTTCCTGCTCGGCGTCGCCGAAGCCGGCTTCTTCCCGGGGGTCGCCTTCTACCTGGCGTTCTGGTTCCCCGCGCAATATCGCGCGCGCATTCTCGCCTGGTTCCTGGTGGCGATCCCGGTGTCTTCGCTGATCGGCGGACCGGTGTCCGGGCTGCTGCTCGAGCTCGACGGGCTGTTCGGCCTCGCCGGCTGGAAGTGGCTGTTCATCGCCGAGGGATTTCCGGCGATCCTGCTCGGCATCGCGGTCGCCTTCCTGCTGGCCGATCGGCCGGAGACCGCCACTTGGCTTAATGAACGCGAGAAGGAAACGCTGGCAACGATGCTGGCGGCGGAGCAGCGCGACCGCGCCAAGTCGAGCCTCGCCGCCGCGCTCAAAGACGTGCGTGTCATCATTTGCGCGCTGGTGCAGTTCGGCTTCACGCTCGGCTCCTACGGCGTCGGCATCTGGCTGCCGCAGATCATCAAGGCGGGCGGACTTTCCAATCTCGCCGTGGGGCTGCTCTCCGCGATCCCTTACGTATTCGCCTCCGCCGGCATGATCTGGTGGGCGATGGCGGTCGACCGCAGCGGCAAGAAAATCGCGCACCTGACCATCACCTGCGCGCTCGCCACGCTCGGGCTCATCGCTTCGGTGCTGTGGCCTGCGCTCACGCCCGCCATGATCTCGCTCACGGTGGCGCTGATCGGCATTACGGCGGCGCGCGCGGTGTTCTGGACCATTCCGGTGCGATTTCTCACCGGGATGGGCGCTGCCGCCGGACTCGCGTTCATCAACTCGATCGGCACGCTCGGCGGTTTCGCGGGCCCGTTTCTGATGGGCTTCATGAAGGACGCGTACGGCACCTTCACGTCGGGCCTGCTGACGATGGCGGCCATTTTGTTCGTCACCACCGTGCTCGCCGCCTCGCTGAGGCTGTTCATTCGGGTGGAGTGAGCAGGTATCAGGTATCAGGCATCGGACTTTACCGATCCCTGATCCCTGATTACTGATACCTGGTCGAGCACCTCGCGGATGCGGGCGGCGAGCGCGGCTTCCGTGAACGGCTTCTGGATCATCTCGACGCGCGGGTCGAGCCGCCCGTGGTGGACGATCGCGTTGCGCGAATAGCCGGTCATGAACAGCACCTTGATGCCGTTGGCCCGCGCGACGACCTCGTCGGCCAGCCGGCGTCCGTTCATCCCGGGGAGCACCACGTCGGTGAGCAGGAGGTCGACGCGCGGTTTGCCCTTGTCGAGCTGCGCCAGCGCCGCCGGCGCGTCGGCCGCTTCGAGCACCTGATAACGCAGCCCGCGCAGCAGGTCGGCGATGTAAAGCCGCACCTCCTGGTCGTCCTCGACCACCAGCACGCGCTCGCCCGGAACCGCGCCCGGCACCTCGCGCTCGGCGGGCGCCTCCTCGCGCACCTCGGCGAACAGGCGCGGCAAATAGATTTTCACCGTCGTTCCCTCGCCGGGCTCGCTGTAGATCGTGATGTGCCCGCCCGATTGTTTGACGAAGCCGAACACCTGGGAAAGGCCGAGCCCGGTGCCCTGGCCTGCCACCTTGGTGGTGAAGAACGGCTCGAACACGCGCTCCAGCACCTGGCGCGACATTCCGCTTCCCGTATCGGTGACGGCGATCTGTACGTAGGGGCCGGGGTTCACGTCCGGATGGCGGCGGCAATAGTCCTCATTGAGTTGGACGTTGGCGGTCTCGAGGGTGAGCTTGCCGCCGTTCGGCATGGCGTCGCGCGCGTTGACCGCGAGGTTGAGCAGCGCCGCTTCGAGTTGCACCGGATCCGCCTCGACCTTCCACAGCCCGGCGGCCCCGACGGTTTCCATGTCGATGGTCTCGCCGAGCGAGCGGCGCAGAAAGTCCGACATGCCGCCCACCAGCTTGTTGAGATCGAGCGGCTTGGGGCTGAGCGGCTGGCGGCGCGAAAAGGCGAGCAGCCGCTGCGTCAGGGTGGCGCCGCGCTGGGCGCCGCGCATGGCCTGCGCCAGCGTGCGCCGCATGCGGTCCTGCGCGCCCTCGCTCCAATTTTCGAGCTGGCGCTGCGCCAGCTCTAGGTTGCCCATCACGACCGTGAGCAGGTTGTTGAAGTCGTGAGCGACGCCGCCGGTGAGCTGGCCGACCGCTTCCATCTTCTGGGATTGCCGCAGCGCCTCCTCGGCAAAGTCGCGCTGGCGTGTCGCCTCGCGCGCCTCCTCCATGGCGGCCTGCTCGAGCCGCGTGCGGCGCAACGCCAAAAGCGACAGCGCCACCAGGCCGAGCGTCGCCGGGACCCCGAAGAAAAGATGCGTCACCAGCGTCTGCCGCCATTCGGCGAGGATCGAGTCCCAGGAGCGCGCGACCGTGGCGTAGATCGGATAATTCGGCAGCTTGTCGTAGGCGACCAGCCGGTCGACCCCATCGATCCCGGAGCGCACGCGGAAAACCCCGTTCTGGGGGTGCTCGGCGAAGGCATTCAGCAGCGGTTGGTCGCGCTGACCGGCCGCCGGCTCGGGGTAGAGCACGAGGCCGACGCCGTCGGTGCGGACCAACCCGGCGGTGTAATCGCGGCTGCCGTCGACGAGCTTGGTGTAGAAGTCCTGAAAATACTGCGGCGACGCCGACACGGTGATCACGCCATCGAAGCTGCCCGGCTCACTCTCCTTGCGACGCGACAGGAAGAAATGCCGCCCGCTGTCGAGCCGGCCCACCTCGATGACGCTCACGTAGTAGGGATCGGCACGCTCGCGCAGCGCCCGGAAATGGCCGCGGTCGGAGAGGTCGAGGCTGCGGTCGACCGGATAGACCGTGGCGCTCACCAGCGGATGCCCATTGCGGCCGATTACCAGCGCGGTCTGCACCTGCGGCAGGTTCTTGATCTCCTGGGCGATCTGCCCGTGCAGCACCTGCTCCTCGATGAGGATCGCCTGGTCGCTCAGGTTGCCGACAAGATCGTTGATGCGCGCGGCGACGAGCTGATGGGTGTCGAGCACCTTGAGCGCGTGCTCCTCGGCGATCGCCACGCGCCGCGTCAGGTCGGCCTCGGCGCGTTCGCGCGTCGACACCCAAGCGAGGTAGCCGCCCCCGGCGAGCACCGCGAGGGGAACGACGATCGAGCCGATCAGCAGGAGGCGCAGCAGCCGCGTGACAGCCGGGGCAGGGCCGAGGGTGCGCATGGAGGTGCAACCCGGTTCAGGACGGCGCAGCATCTTACCCGCCGGCAGGGCGGCAGTCAGGCAGCCACCCGACCCCGGCCGAGGCAAATCCGCGCAGGATCAGAGGACAGACGACGGAGGACGGACGACGGAAGAGTGCTGGCGGCGCCTGCTGAATCTGTCCTCTGTCGTCTGTCCTCTGTCGTCCGGTTCTCAGCTCGCCTTCCGGGCCGCGTCCCACCACGGGCAGACGCCCGGGGCCAGCGTGTAATTGCCCTCGATCACGTGCACCGGCTCGCGCCGGCCTTCGGAGGCGACACGCATGCGCATGTCGCGCGAGGCGGCGAGCGCTTCGGGGGAGAGCCAGTTGCGGTCGTGCCCCCACAGGCTCGGCCCTTCGGTCACCTCTTTGGGCTGCCACCCCGGTTCGATCAGGCGCCCGCCCCAGCCGCACTCGACCATGAACTCTCCCGGCGAGCGGGCGTAGAACGAGGTCACGTGGTCGTTGACGTGGCGGCCGAGCGTCGTGGCGATGCGACCCTCCTCCGCCAGTGCCAGGTCATAGGCCTGACCGACGTCGTCGAGCATGAACAGCTCGACCATGAGATGGTGCATCGCGTTGCGGCCCGTCTCGATCAGGGCGAGGCTGTGGTGGCGCGGATTGAGGTGGAAGAAAAACGCTCTGAACGGCTTGAGGATGTAGTCGCTCAGCCGGAAGCCGAGCACATCCTGATAGAACGGCTGCAGCTCCTCGACATTCTCGACGTGCAGTACCACGTGCCCCATGCCGAGGGGGCCGGTGCGGAAACCGGACAGCGCGCGCCCCGGCTTGAATGCCGTCGAGGCGATCTCGGCGCCGTGGAAGGCTTCGAGCGTATTGCCGGCCGGGTCCTTGAATCGGATCAGCGCCTTCACGCGCCGCTGATCGGCGAGCGCCTGTGGCGCCCGTTCGACCTTGACCCGCGCGGCCTCCAGCTTGGCCGCCAGCCGGTCGAGCGCCCCCGCGTCCGCGGCCTCCCAGCCGAAGAACGAAGCGCCGTCGTGATGATCCGATTCGACCACCACCCGCTGGCGGCGGTCGTCCATGCGGAACGTCAGGGTGGAACCGGATTTCTCAACCAGCTCGAAGCCGAGGAGCCGGGTCGCAAAGCCCGCCCAATCGTCGAGGTTGCGGGCACGGATGCCGAAATAGCCGAGCGCTTGGAGTTCCATGGGGCCGCTCCATTTTGAGAACGTGGCGCAGCATAGCGCTTCCGCGAGGAACCTTGTAGCCCACATCAGCAAAGCGATATGCGGGGCAGCCTGGATGTCGGGTTGCATGCTCACCAGGGCGACATGCCGGAAAGGCCGGGGCGGCCATGGACCTCCTGCTGGTGTGCGCGCCGGGCTGTTCGCCGGCACGGTGAGCGGCATCGTCGGCACCGGCTCCTCGATCATCCTCGTGCCGCTGCTGGTAATCTCGTTCGGGCCCAAGCAGGCGGTGCCGATCATGGCCATCGCCGCGCTCATCGCGAACGTCTCGCGCATCGTCGCGTGGCCGCGCGAGGTCGATTGGCGCGCCGCCGGGGTCTATGCCGCAACCGCCGCACCGGCGGCGGCGCTCGGCGCCGGGACGCTGCTGGTGCTCCCGTCCCGCCTTATCGACGGGGTGCTCGGCGCGTTCTTCATTGCGATGATCGGTCTGCGGCATTGGCTCGCCGCCCACGCGCTCAAGGCCCGGCTGCCGCACCTTGCCTTGTTCGGCGCACCGATCGGGTTTCTCACCGGCATCGTCGCCTCGACCGGGCCGCTGAGTGTCCCGCTGTTTCTCGCCTACGGGCTCGTCAAAGGCGCGTTCCTCTCGACCGAAGCGGCGGGCGCGCTCGCCGTCTACGTGAGCAAGACCGCGGTGTTCCGCAGCTTCGGCGCGCTGCCCTGGCTCGTCGTTCTCCAGGGCCTGATCGTCGGCGCATCGCTCATGGTCGGCACCTTCATCGCAAAGCCGTTCGTGCACCGGCTCGATGCCCGGCACTTCCGCTGGATGATGGACGCCATCATGCTGATATCCGGGATCACGTTGCTGTGGACGGCGTTTCATGCCGAATAAGAATGCCGAGATGCATGTTTTGATTTGCGGCGGCGGCGTCATCGGCGCGTCGATCGCCTATTTCCTCGCCCGCCGCGGCGTGCGCTCGACCGTCATCGAGCGCAGCGCGATCGCATGCGCGGCCTCCGGCAAGTCGGGCGGCTTCCTCGCGTTGGACTGGTGCGACGGCACGCCGCTCGAGCCGCTGGCGCGCCGGAGCTTCGCGTTGCACGCCGAGCTTGCCGAGAACATCCGCGGCGACTGGGCCTACCGGCGAATGACGACCTACGCCGGGGTTGCGCCGGCACGCGCGGGCCGCGCTTCCGGCGGCGCCTTTCATCTGAACTGGACCGCGGACGGCGTGCAGTTGGCGCAGCGGCTGGGCGGAACCCAGACGACCGCGCAGGTGCATCCGGGCCGCTTCACGCAGGCGCTCATGGCAGCGGCGCAGCCGCACGCCGCGTTACGCATCGGCACCGTCAGGGGCCTCGTCCGCGACGATGAACGCGTCGTCGGTGTCGAAGTGGACGGCACGGCGGTGGCGGGCGACGCGGTCGTCATCGCGATGGGGCCGTGGTCGATGCTTGCCGCGGCGTGGCTGCCGCTGCCGGCGGTGTTCGGCCTCAAGGGCCATAGCCTGGTGTTCGACACCGGCACGCAGGTGCCGGCGGACGCGCTGTTCCTCGATTATCGCGAGGAGACCGGCGCCGTGCATGCGCCTGAAGTCTTTCCGCGCGCGGACGGCACCACCTATGTGTGCGCCATTTCAAGCCAAACCCCGGTGCCGCTCGACCCCGCCACGGTGGTGCCGGACGAGGGCGCGATCGAGCGGCTCGAGGCCATGTGCGCAACCCTTTCGCCCGTGCTCGCGCGAAGCCCGATCCTGGCGCGGCAAGCCTGCTTCCGCCCGGTCGCGCGCGACGGGCTGCCGCTCATCGGCCGCGTGCCGGGCGCCGCGAACGCTTATGTCGCCACCGGCCACAGCGTGTGGGGCATCCTCAACGCGCCGGCCACCGGCGAAGCGATGGCGGAACTCATCCTCGACGGCGCCGCGCGCACGGTCGATCTTGCGCCGTTCGATCCGGCCCGGCTGCCGCCGGCCCCGCGTGCGCGTGAGCGCGGCGCCCGCGTTTGAACAAATCATTTCTCCGAGAGTGATCATGCGCGTCGCGCTGTTTGCCGACATCCACGCCAACCGGCATGCGTTTTCCGCCTGCCTGGCGCAAGCGCGCGCGCTGGCCGCGGAGCGCACGGTGCTGCTCGGCGATTATATCGGCTACGGCGCCGATCCCGCGTGGTCGGTCGCGACGGTGATGGAGCTCGTCGCTGCCGGCGCGCTCGCCGTGCGCGGCAATCACGACAACGCCGTCGTCAGTAGCCGCGAGCGGATGAATGCCGCCGCTCAAGCCGCGATCGAATGGACCCGGGGCGAACTCTCCGATACCGAGCGTCGCTTCCTGCAAGAACTGCCGCTCACGCACGAAGAGGACGATCGTCTTTATGTCCATGCGGATGCGAGCCGGCCGGACGCTTGGCATTACGTGCTCGACGAGGCGGATGCGGCACTCAGCCTGCGCGCAACGGGCGCCGCGGTCACGCTGTGTGGCCACGTGCATCAACCGATGGTGTATTCACTCAGCCGAACCGGCCAGCTCGCGTCCTTCGTTCCGCAAACGGGTCGCCCCATTCCGTTGCAGCCGGACCGGCGCTGGCTTCTCGTGCTCGGCTCGGTCGGCCAGCCGCGCGACGGAAATCCCACGGCGTCCTTTGCTGTCTACGACACCGACCGCCGCGAGCTGACTTATTGGCGGGCCGACTACGACGTTCAGGGGGCAGCCGCTGCGATCCGCAGCAAGGGTCTGCCGCGCTGGCTCGCCTATCGCCTGTTTATTGGCGCGTGACACGCGACGTTTGTGGCCGCTCCAACAGACGCTTGAGCGCGACCGCGTTGTTGTGGATCTCGTCCCGCGCGGCGTAGAGCACGGTGACCGGACCTTCCCGCAGGCGCTTGCGCAATTCGGCAACCGCGCTGCGCGCCGGGTCGCGTTGAAGCTCATGGGCATAGTCGATGACGAAGGCGTCCCAGGCGCTGGGATCCGCGTGCACGCGTCGCCGCAGCGCATCGCTCGGCGCGAGGTCCTTGAGCCAAAGATCGATCTGCGCCTTGTCCTTCGAAATGCCGCGCGGCCACAGCCGGTCGACCAGCACGCGCAGGCCGTCGCGGCGCTCGGCCGGCGCGTAGACGCGCTTCACGTGCAGTTGTCGCGGCATGATGGGCCGGTTCCTTTTCCCGTCCGCGCCGGTAATGTAGGGACGCCGAGAAAAGCGGCGCAAGGACAAAGGAGCAACGGGCGGCCATGCCCAAGCTTGCAGGCGCACCCGCGATCGAGGAAGTCGGGCCGGTCGAGCGGGTCGCGCGCATTGCCGAGGTGATCGGCGGCGCGGGCGAGCGCAACGAGAAGCTTCGCCGCCTCGCGCCCGAGGTGGTCGACGCGCTGCAGGAACAACGGCTGCTGCGGCTGCTGCTGCCGCGCGCGTTCGGCGGCGACGAGGTTGACCTCGTCACCTGGTTCAACGTCATGGAGGCGCTGGGCAAGCTCGACGCCAGCACCGGGTGGTGCGTCGGCCAGATCAACGGCTGCGCGGCGACCGCGACCGCGCTCGAGCCGGCGGTTGCGCGCAAGATCTGGGGCGACCCGCGCGGGGCGCTGAGCTGGGGACCTCCGGTCAAGTCGCGCGCCGAAGAGGTCGAGGGCGGCCACCGCGTGAGCGGCGAGTGGATGATGTCGAGCGGCAGCCGCCACGCGAGCTGGATCGGCCTGATGGCGCTGCCGGTCGACCGGGCCGGCGCGACGCTGCCGCTGCCGCCCGGCGCCACCATGCGCGTCTTTCTTACGCCGGCGTCGTCGGTCGAATTCATCGAGAACTGGAACGTGGTCGGGCTGATCGCCACCAACAGCGGCGGCTTCAAAGGCGAGAACGTGTTCGTGCCGCACGGCCATTCGATCCACTTGCCGTATCCGCGCAGCCTGCATGCCGCCGGGCCGCTCTACAAATTCCCGCTCAACAACCTGTTCGGCATCGGCTTTGCGGCCGTAGCGCTCGGCATCGCGCGCACCATGCTCGACGAGGTGATCGCGCTCGCGCGCAACAAGAAGCCGTGGCTGGCGCGGCAGCCGCTCCAAGAGAGCCAGTTGGCACAGTTCCAGATCGGCGAGGCGGAGGCGCGGTTGCGCTCGGCCCGCGCCTATATGGAATCGACGGCGGCGCACGTGTGGCGGTCCGTCGTCGCCTCGGGCGAGCTGACGATTCCGCAGCGCGTCGACATCCGCATGGCGACGACCTTTGCCATCCACGAGGCGAAGACGGTCGCCGACACCGCCTGGGACGTTGCCGGCGCGACCGCGATTTTCATCTCGAACCCGTTCGAGCGCCGCCTGCGCGACCTGCGCACGCTCACCCAGCAACTGCAGGGCCGCAAGTCGCATCTGCAGGACGCGGGCGCCTATCTGCTCGGGCTGGAGCCGAACCTAAGGCACGCATAGCAGGACAGGAGCCGGCGATGCCTATCGACATCGACAACCTGACCGAAGCGGAACTCATTGATCTCAACAATCGCATCGTCGCGCGCCTGCAGTTCATGCACCAGGCGCGCTCGCATAAACGGATGCTCGATTTCAAGATCGGCGATCGCGTCTCGTTTCAACCCGAGGGTCGCGGCACGGTGGTCGGCGTCCTCACGCGCTACAACAGGAAGACGGTCACGGTCATCACCGAGGCGGGAGAGCGGTGGAATGTCGCGCCGTCGTTCCTGCGCAAGGTCGTCGAAGGCACCGCAGCTCGCGACAGCGATGCGAATGTGGTGCCGATCCGCAAGACGTGAGCGGGTGGCCATGTAGCCCGCCGCGGAATGCGGGATCAAGATTCCCGGATTTCCGCCCGCGTTCGCGGGCGTCCATCCGGGCTACGACAGCGTCACTGCCGCGGCGCCAAAATTTCGTCGAGCCGCGCCGGCGTGTGTTCGTCGCGGGTCAGGTGCGGATAGCGCAGCCCGTCGTGATAATCGATGCGCACGGTTGAATAGCGGTTGCCGTCCTTGACGATGAACTCGAGCGGCGCGTTGTCGGTCTTGGCGGCCGTGATCATGGCCATGAGGCGGTCCTTCTCGTAGGCCTCGCCATTGACCGCAATGAGCTGCGTTCCGACGGCGAGGCCGGCGGCCTCGGCGCGCCCACCCCACAGCACGTCGGAGAGCTTGTTCTCCCGCCCCACGGCGAAGCCGAGCGAGAAGGTGAAGTCGGAGAACTTGCGCCGCGCCTCGAGTTTCTTGAAATAGTCCGATGCCGTGTCGGTATAGGTGAGCCGATAGCCACCGCGGGCGAGCCCGTCCAACGGCGGGCCGTCGTGCCGGTCGAGGCGCGCGTGCAGGAACGCCGCCCAGTCGTAGGGCTGCACGGCGTTGAGGGCCGCGACCACGTCGTCGAACGTATAAGTCTTCGCCACCCATTGCCCGTCGTCGACGCCGAAGAAGGCGCGCGCGAAATCGTCGAGCGACTTCTGCCCGTTCGAGAGTTCGCGGATCAGGGTGTCGGCGTCGATCCAAATCAGCTCGCCTTCGGAATAATAGTCCACGCCGCGCTGCCAGCTGCGCCACGGGATCGGTTGGCGCCCGGCGACGATCGGCTCGTTGGTCGTGTCCTCCAGGGATCTCCACTCGCGGCCGGGCCGGTGCGAAAAAATCGCCGCCGTATAGGCGAGCTGATCGAGCGCCTGTTCCTTGGTGACGAGGCCGGAGCGCGCCGAAAGCACGTAACCCCAGTATTGGGTCTGGCCTTCGTAGACCCACAGCAGGCTGTCGCGCATCGGCACGTTGAAGTTCGCGGTCCACAGATCGGCCGGGCGGCGGAACTTGCCGTTCCAGGAATGGGTGAACTCGTGCGGCAGCAGCTCGCGCGTGTCGGGATTCTTGTCCCACTCGGTGAAATAGGTCGGCGCGGTCGCGTTCTCGCTCGAGCGATGATGTTCGAGCCCGATGAAGCCGAGACGATCGGAGAGTGCCAGCAGGAAGTCGTAGTGATCGAAATGATGGGAGTTGAACAGTTTGTAGGCCTGGGCGACGAGCGCGCGGTGGGCGTCGAGCTGCGCGGGTTTCGCCTCCAGGAGGTCGGCGCGGTCGGCGAACACGTTGAGCCGCACCGGCACTGGTCCGGACGCATCGAGGTCGACCCGCTTGACGTAGTGTCCGGCGAACATCGGCGAATCGACGAGGGTCTCCAGCGACACCGGCTTGAACGTGGTCGTAGCGCCGCTGGCCGACGCGATCTCGAGCGCGGTCGCGAACTGCCACTCGTCCGGCAGCCGCACGCTCGGCTCGACTTCGATTTGGCGCACGAAATACCCGGCCGGATAAAGCACCACGCTGAGCCACTGCAGGTTCAGCATTTCGGGCGTCACGACGATGCGGCCCTGGTTCTCGTCGGTTGGCGAGAGAAACTGAAACTCAAGCTCGAGACTGCTCGCGCCGGCCGGCACCGTGAGGTGAAAGGCGTACATGTCGACCGTGTCGCGCGTCCATTCCAGCCGCTGCCCGCCCGCCCGGATCACGAGCCCGGCAAGGCTGTCGATGCGGCCGACGGGGGCGTGGCTGCCCGGCCCCCATTTTGGATAGAGCAGCGTGAGCGCGCCGCTCGCGACCGGGATGGTTTCCGTGACCCGAAAAACGTGGCGCCTGAGGTCGTGCGCATCCACGGCAAGGCGGATCACGCCCGGATACGGCCGATCCTGCGGGGCGGCGACCTCCGGCGGCAGGGGCGCCGGCGTCTGCGCCCAAGCGGCGCCGGCCGTCGCCAGCATGGCCCATCCGGCGAAAAACCATAAAGCGGGCGCGCGCAGGCTCATCCTTCCTCCCCTGATGCGTAAGCGGAGACGGCGGATCTGTTACAACCGATAGCACTCATGGGGCGAAAGGTCAGCAGGATCGCCGCGATCGCTGCAAGTCATTGATTTCGTTAGCCTGCGGCGGTCGCGCGTCGCCGGCGCGCCCGTGGCCGGAAATCAACACCCCGCCGGAAAGCGCGGCGAGGCCGCAAAAACACGGGAAAAACGGCGCCGCCATCGTGAAAACGCCTGAAAGTCATCATTGCCTCCATGCTGCCCGCGGGCGGGCTCGGCTTAGCGGCTGGGCGGGGACAACCGCCGATCGCGGGATGCGGGGGGCGGCTTGTTGCGCGCGCTGACGTACGTCGTGCAGCTGGTGGCGGTCGGCGTCGGCTATTATTTGCTCGACCTCGCGGCGGCCAAGGTGGTCGTGGCGCACCCGGCTGCGGTCGCCCTGTGGCCCCCGACCGGCTTGGCATTCGCTGCCGTGATGCTCGGCGGCTATCGCCTGCTGCCGGCGATTTTCGTGGCGGGATTCCTGACCCACGCGGTGCCGTTCGGCCCGAGCTACGCCGCTGCCGCGATCGCGGCCGGCAACACGCTCGAAGCCTTCGTGCTCGGGTCGCTGGTCGACGGCTGGGCCGAAGGCCGCACCACCTTTGCGACCACGCGCGGCATCGCGCGGTTTATTCCGATTGCGATGGTCGCCGCGGCGGTCGGCGCCGGCGTCGCCGCCGGCACCGAGGTTCTGCTGCCGCTCTCGCCGCGCACCGAGCCCGCCGCGCTTGCGGCATTCGGCGCGATCTGGGTCCCGTGGTGGCTGCGCGACGTGACCGCCGCCCTGGTGATCGCGCCGCCGCTCGTGTTGTGGGTGACCGAGCGCCCGCGCGGCTTCGATCTTTCCTCCCTGTTGGAAGGAAGCGCCATTGTGGCGACGACGGCGGCGCTCGGCGCGCTGTTGTTGGGTCCGCTCGCCGTCGACGTGCCGAACCGGGCGGCGCTCGCGTTCGTCGCGGTGCTGCCGCTGATCTGGGCGGCGCTGCGCCGCGGTCCGCGCGACACGGCAACCACCGCTTTCGTGCTCGCGGCCGCCGCTACCTGGGGCACGGCGTCGGGCGGTCCGTTCGCTGAAAGCGCTGAAGTCCCCGCGCCGCTTCTCATTCTCCTGATGATCGGCGGCGCGGTGCCGAGCCTTCTGCTCGCCGCCGACTCGGTCGCGCACGCCCGCTCCGAGCGCATGCTGCGCTCGACCCGCAACGAACTGCGCCAGGCGCGCGAACAGCTCGCGCAATCGCACAAGCTCGAAGCGGTCGGCCAGCTCACCGGAGGGGTCGCCCACGACTTCAACAACCTGCTCACGGTGATCGTCGGCAACCTCGACATGGCGCTGCGCCAGCTCGAAACCTCGACGGATGCGCTCGCCGAGCGGCTGCGCCGCGCCATCAACAACGCCCGCCGCGGCGCGGTGCGCGCGACCGCCATCACCCAGCGGCTGCTCGCGTTCTCGCGCAAGCAGCGGGTCGAGTCGCGGCCGATCAATGTCAACAGCCTGCTCACGAATCTCACCGACTTCCTGCGCCGCTCGGTGGGCGAGACCGTCGGCCTCGAAATCGTGGTGGCGGACGACCTGTGGACCGTCGAAACCGACCCGGTGCAGCTCGAGACCGCGGTGCTCAATCTCGCGGTCAACGCGCGCGACGCCATGCCGACGGGCGGCAAAGTGACGATCACGACCGGCAATTCCTTCCTCGACGAGGAATATTGCCGCGAGCACGAGGAGCTCACTCCCGGACAATACGTGCAGGTCGCGGTCGCCGACACCGGAACCGGCATGTCGAAGGAAGTGCTCGAGCGGGTGTTCGAGCCGTTCTTCACCACCAAGGAGGAGGGCCAGGGCACCGGGCTCGGGCTCGCGCAGGTCTACGGTTTCGTCAAACAATCGGGCGGCCACGTCGAAATCGACAGCGAGCCCGGCAAGGGCACGACCGTGCGCATGTTCCTGCCGCGGCTCTCCGGCAAGGACGCGGTCGAGCAGGCGCCGGAGCGCCCCGCGTTCCTGCTCGACACGGCACCGACGATCCTCTTGGTCGAGGACGATCACGACGTGCGCGCCTACGTGGTCGAGATCCTGCGCGACATGCATTTCCAGGTGCTCGAGGCGCACGACGCCGATTCGGCGCTCGGCCTGCTCGACCGCAACGACGTCCATCTCGACCTCCTGCTCACCGACGTGGTGCTGCCGGGGCTCAACGGTCGCCAGCTCGCGGATGAAATAAAGCGGCGTCAGCCCGACGTCCGGGTGCTGTTCATGTCGGGCTACGGGCCCGACGCCATCATGCAGCACGGGCAGATCGAGCCGGGCACCGATGTGATACAGAAGCCGGTCACCCAGGAGATGCTGGCCGAACGCATCCGCGAAGTGCTGGAGGACGCGTAGCAACAAACACCACCGTCATCCTGAGGAGGTCCCGCGCACTTGCGCGGGACTGTCTCGAAGGATGACGTTTTTATCTGTTGCGATTATTTAACTGCAACCAACGACGGCGCGTCGACTTCGCCTTGCTCGCTTGCCGCATCCTCCGCGACCGGCCGCTTCGGCGCGGTCTGGCGCAGCAAAGCCTTGTGTGCCTCCCATTCGCTCGCCGCGTCGAGGGTTTCGAGCATGCGCACCTCGCCCGCCGCGAGCGTCGCGATCGGAATGCCGTCGCGATAGAGCAGGCGGTTGCCGGTGAGCGCGGGAAGGCGCGCGCCCGGCGTGAGGATGCCGACCAGGTTGAGCGGGTCGGCCCCGGAAAGCGAGACGAGCGCGCCGCTCGGCGGCTTGCGGCGGACCTCGCGCAGCATGCCGATGGCCTCGGGGAGCGCGTATTGCTCGCCCGAGAAGCCGGCGACGAAGCGGCCGCCGCGAATGTCGCCGCGCGCTTCGAGCCGGCGATAGACGCGCAGCAGGTCGCGCCACGGCGGCACCCAATCGGCCTCGCGCTCGAGCAGGCGCCAGAACACGACGCCGTAGCGATGCAGGAGCGTACGCGCGACGTGCTCGACCGATTCCGGATCGGGACGCGCCGGATCCGCCGATGCGCGGCCGAACCGCGCCAGCGCCCAGCGGCCGGCGTCCTCCATGCCGAACTTCACGGTGCGGCGGCGGCGGCGTCCGTTGGGGCCGGGGCGGCGCTCGCCCGACGGCACGAGCAGCGCGCGCAGCCCGGCGAAGCTGTCGGAATTGACGACGCCGAGCGCGACGAGTTCCGCGAGCGCTTCTTCAAGCTGCGACGGCAGCAGGCCGGTGGCGGCGGCCAATTCATCGAAGAACGAGGCGCCGTCGGCGCGGATCGAGTCCGCGACCATCTGCGCGCGCGGGCTCAGCGGAATTTCATCAGCCGGCGCGCGCGTCGCCCAGAATTGCGCGTTGCGTCGCGCGAGCAGGGCGATCGGCGTGCTGCGCACCGGCGCCGGCCGGCGAGCCCCCTCCCATTCCCTCCCCCGCTCGCGGGGGAGGGTTAGGGTGGGGGAACCGTTGCGCGCACCGAGCCGCCGCCACGTGACGCGGCCGGCGAGGCAGCGGTCGTCGAGCCAATCGGGGTCGTAACCGGCGAGGCGCGCGGGAAGAATTTCGTTCTCCCACGCAGCGGCGGGCGCGGCGAAGCCTTCGAGCTGCTCGACCACCGGCTCGATCGCCTCGGGCCCTTCCATGCGGGCGTCCGCCGCCACGCGCTGCCACGCGAGCAGGAAACGCAGGAAGTCGCGCGCGGCGACCGGCTCGATCTCGGCGCGCAGGCGCTTGAGGGTGTAGCGGTGGATGCGCGCGAGCAAACGCCGCTCGCACCACTGATCCTCGTCGATGGCGAGGAAGCGCCCGCGGAACGCGAAACCTTCCACTTCGAGCGCCGCAAGCGCCGCCGCTATTTCGCCCGCCGGCAATCCAAACAGATCGGCGAGCGCGCGTTGCGTCAGCGGCCCCTGCCCTTCGAGGCGCCCGCGCACCAGCTCGACCAGCGCCTCTTCGCGCGACCAGCTTCGCTCCGCATGGGCCGCCGGCGCGGCGATCGCCGGCTCGGTCTGTGCCTCGGGCCACAGCGCCTGCACCTGCGGCAGGCGCTCGGCCGTGATCCAGAACGCGGCGTTCGGCGTCTGCGCCCGCGCGACGCGCCGGTCGCGCGCAAGCGCGTCGAGCCACCCACGCCAGCCCGCACCCGCCTCCGCTTCGGCGTCAGCCAACACGCCGAGCCACAGCAGCGCGTCGTGCAGTTCGTCGGCATTAGCGGCGTCGGGCCAGGCTTCCTGCTGCACGCGAACGATCGCCTCGGGATCGAGCCGGCCCAGTTCCGCGGCGTCCTCGGGCGCGAGCCAGCGCCGGCTCATCACCGCCTGGGTGCGGCGCTCTT
>Ga0153928_1000477_pt1 | contig 19776 bp, 16 predicted proteins | sample TSNJ012MetaG_FD_106656 | JGI IMG/M metagenome (GOLD analysis project Ga0153928, IMG submission 106656) | Attine ant fungus gardens microbial communities from New Jersey, USA - TSNJ012 MetaG | ecosystem: Host-associated > Fungi > Mycelium > Unclassified | place: USA: New Jersey, Wharton State... | reverse complement strand
CTGTGCGAAGAGCGCGGACGAGGCGGTCCGCATCGCGCGCGAGCCGCTCAACCGCTATCTCAAGTCGGTTGTCGCGGCGGCCTCCGATTGGACCGAAGGCCTCAACTCGCAGGACTATCCCAACTACGACAAAATCATCGCCGCGCTCGCCAACGAGACCTTCGATACGCAAATGGCGAAAGGCCTCGCGTGGATCGGAACGCCGCGGGAATTGGCACAGCGCATTCTCGCGTTCAACGATGAGGTCGGCGGCTTCGAGAGCGCGTCGATGCAGGTCAACTTCAACACCATCACGCGCGATGACGCCTTGCGCTCCATGCGGCTGTTCGCGCGCGAGGTGATGCCGGCCGTGCGCGGCCGGCTGCAGGCGGCGTAGAGCTTGTCAGATCAGCGGCGGCGGAATCGGAACAGGTCAACCGAAGTTGCAAATCCGTGTCCGCACCTGTCGCACGACCAGATATGCCGCACCTCGCGCGCGCTGACGTGCTCCGAGACTTCGGGTGCGAGAAGCGTATCGCCGCATTTAGGGCAGGCCGGCATGGCGAAGTAGCGCTTGCCGGAGGAGGGGGCGGGGGCGGCGTGCAACGTCATGGTCGAGCCTCCGTTGGCCCATTCCCTTCCGCCATGACCCCGTGAGTTTCCGTGTACGCGCGCTTTGTGGCGAGCAGATGACCGCACGTGCTACGCGGCGAGGCATTTTGATTTGCAGCGCAACACGAAAACGGGATCGCGTTGTGTGCACTGCACCAGGAGTGATCGCCTGATCGCGTTGAACCGCGGGGCCGCGGCCCGCGACCAATCATGGCGCAGGGAGATTTGGCTCGTGACCCGCACCATTTGGCGCGCCGCCGTTGCGGCGGCGGTTGCCTGTGCCGCGCTTGTTCCGTCGGCCGCGCTCGCCCGCGGCGGCGGGCATTTCGGATTCGCAGCCGCGCACCGTGCGACCTTCGCGGTAAGGGGATTTCGTCCGAGCCCAGTGACTGGCCACTTTCATCCGCGCAGTTCAACCGGACGCTCCGCCTCGCGCAGTCACGGACGCAGCATGACGTGGCCAAACGAGCGCGTCGGCAGCAAGCACGCCGAGCGTCCGGCTCGCGGCGGGTCCAATGGCGATGGTCCGCCGCGCGCAGGCGGCAACCGTCATCATCCGCCGCACGGGCCGATTCTGACGATCGGGCATGCGCCGATCACATCGGTGACGACCGGCACACCGCCCGGCGACGGTGCGGGCACGGCCAACGCCACAACCGTTGGCGGCTCGAGCAGCACGCGCAACGGCGCGGCTGCAGGCGGCGGCGGGTCCGGTCGCAGCGGGTTCTTCCCGCCGCCCGCGGGCGAGCGACGCTACGTGCCGAACGAGGTGCTGCTCGACATCGCGGCGGGCGTCTCGCCGTCGCAACTCGGTGCCATTGCACGCCGCTTTCACTTGACGCGGCTCGACGTGCATCCCCTGCGGCTCCTCGGGCGCACCATCCACCGCTGGCGCATCAACGACGGCACGTCCGTGACCGCGGCGATCCGCGCGCTTGCGGGCGAAGCGCGCATCGCCGGCGCGCAGCCGAATTATCTGTTCGCTCAGAGCGGGATGGGGGTCGCGGACGGAAACCCCACGGGCGACCCGGCGCAGTACGTCGTTGCCAAGCTCCACTTGGCCGATGCGCACCGGCTGGCGACCGGCGACCGAGTTCTCGTCGCGGTGATCGATTCCGGCATCGACACGGCGCACCCCGACCTCGCCGGAACCATTGCGGCAACCTTCGACGTGCTCGGGCCGCACGAGAACCACTTTCACGGAACAGCGATCGCCGGCGCAATCGCTGCCCATGGACGCTTGCTGGGGGTTGCGCCGCGCGTGCGTCTGCTGGCGGTGCGCTCGCTCGACGCGAACGGGCAGGGCACGTCGCTAAGCATCGCGGACGGGATCGAATGGGCGGTCGTACGCGGCGCGCGCGTCCTCAACATGAGTTTTGCGGGGCCGCCGGACCGGCTGCTGCGGCAACATCTGGCGGTGGTTCACGCCCGCGGAATCGTGATGGTCGCAGCGGCGGGCAACGAAGGCCCCGGCTCGGCGCCGCTTTATCCCGCCGCGGACGAGCATGTGATTGCCGTAACGGCGACCGATGCCGACGACCGTTTGTACGCGCTCGCCAACCGCGGCCGCCATATCGCGCTCGCCGCGCCCGGGGTCGAGGTGATGGAGCCTGCGCCGGATGACCGCGTGCAACTCATCTCAGGGACCTCGATCGCGGCAGCCCACGTAAGCGGGATCGCGGCCCTGATCCTGGAGCGCGCGCCGACGCTGCGCCCCGACGACGTGCGCAGCATCCTTCTGCGCAGCGCCGCAGTGCTAAACGTGCCGGACGCCAAGGACGATTGCGGCGCCGGTCTCGCCGATGCGCTGCGGGCGGTTGAATCGGCTTCGCCGGCCACGCAAGCGCAAGCCCAGGCGCGCTCGGAACCTCTCGGCGCGCGTTAGCCAGTTCGCTTTTCGGAATCGACTACGCGCCGGCGGCCCCCGACGCAGAGCGTACGGGAACAGCGTCGCGGCCGTAGCTCCATTCGGTATGGAAGTGGCCGTCCTCGCCCAGGAGCGCCACCTGCGCATTGTCGCCATACGCCCCGAGCTTCTGCGCGGCGTCGATCGCGAACAGCATGGCTTCATCCTTGGTCCGGTATGGGCCGTATTCCTCGTCGTTGAACTTGATCGACCACTGATCTTCGTGCTGAACGATGAAGTAGCGTGCGTCGGGCATGGCCTCCTCCACCTGCTGCTTTCAACGCAGCGCAACGAAAGGATGTTCCGGGGGCAATCGCGGGATTCCGCGGCCGAAGCTGCGCGTGCGGTGCAACACCGACCCGCGTGCGCGGCATGAATTTCGGCAAGGGATCAGAAAATGGTGAGCCCGGTGGGACTCGAACCCACGACCCCTTGATTAAAAGTCAAGTGCTCTACCACCTGAGCTACGGGCTCCCGGCGCGCTGTGTAGGTGCGCCGTCCCGGCCGGTCAATAGGCGGGTCCGACCGCATGAGCCGCTGCCATTCACGGGCGCTAAATCCGAACGTCCATTGCTCCTCGAGCGGGCCCGAAGCGCAAATCACTTTGTCAGTGCATCTAGCTTGCCATGCGCGGCTCTCCCGCCCTGCTACGATATGACCACCGGCTGAATCGCGCCGCGATACCCAAAAAAGCCCACACTGCGAGGTAGGCGGGGGCGGAGTTCGCATAAGTCAAGGCCAACAACCCGGCAGCCCCTAGGAGGGAGCCGACGGCCATAACGACATGCCCGCCGTAACGGTCGATGAGGGCGCCAACCCGGCGCGATACGATGCCCTGAACAAGCAACCCCACTGAAAATCCGCCGATGGCAAACGGCGTTGACCAGCCATGATCGGCCGCGATCAGGGGCGCCATCAGTACGACGGGATAAAAGATCGCGCCCCAGCCAAGGATTTGGCTAAGCCCGAGGACGGGCACGGCGCGCGCGGGACCCCGAATGAGTTGGTCAATCGATCGGAACGCAACTGGCTGCAGCGTGCGCTCCGTCACTGGGCATTCTCACGGATTGAGTTCGCCGCGGCGGTTCGGTGTGGCGTTAGCGGCCATGCAGTTTCCGGCGTTTGCGGATTCTCGGGACAATACGACAACGGTTTGCGCATTATGGGTTTCGCGAGGCAATATCTTCGGGATATAAATTCCAGCGCGAAGTCATTCGTCAAGATGTGGCGTGATCAGGCGGCTGCCTGCCCCAAATGCGCGAGCAGATCCCGAGCTTTGATCAAATCAGACGTATTAAGCCCTTCAGTGAACCAACCATACACCGGGGCCAGCACCTCGCGCGCGACTTGGCGCTCGCCTTGGTCATCGAAGAACTCGGCCAAATCCCGGGCGGTTCGCAGTTCCCATAGCCTGGCGCCTTGTTGCCGAGCGAGAGCCAGGCTCGCGCGCAACAGCGCGGATCTTTCCGCTGCATCCTTTGCGCTAAAGCGTGCCTTGAGGCGTAGGATTTCGGGCCCGCACCACTGCTCACCGGTCTGTTCGACCAGTTCGGCAGAGCGATCGAGCAGCGCGGTCGCGGCAGCATTATCTCCGTTGTCGCCCATCACTTCGGCAACCGAGGCCATGAAAAAAGGCAGAAAAACCCAGTGTTTGCGAGCGTGGAGTTGCTCAATCGCATCTTGCACCTGGTTGAAAAGGTCCGTGTCCCGCCTGCCGTGCAGTTGCGCCCACCCGCGCAAGATTATTCCCTCTCGGCTTCCGACAAAGGTTTCATGTTCGGCATTGATGGCGAGCAGGCGGGCGGAAAGATCGGCGACCTCACTCGTGTTGCGCTGCATGATCCTTTGCACGCAGACGCGGCGTAATCCTGTTTGGAGATTTACCACCTGATTTAGACGTTCGGCGTATCCGAGACCCTCCGAACTCGTCGCAGCGCCGGTATTGAGATGACCAAGCGCGGTGAGGCAGATCCCGAACAATGTATAAGTCGAAACTCTGGGATCGCGGGCCATCCGCGGATCTTCGGCTTTGCTTCCGTTCTTCTGATATTTGTCGATAACGAATTGCATTTCGGCCCGCGCTTGCTCGAACCGGCCAAGAAGCAGATTTGCCGACCCTCGTGCCCGCCGCGCCCACAGCAGCGCCAGCGCATCCTCGGTGCGCCGCCCGACGTCGAGCAATTCCTCGGCGTAGGAAAGCATCTTTGCCGAATCGGAATGGGTGAAATGATAATTGAGAACCAAGCCGTCGAATACGACCAACAACTCCTTGGTGTCGTCCAAGGCGAGGCACAGTTCGCGGGCGCGCTCGAAGGCTTCGCGCACTTCCTCGGTGCCGGAGCCGCGGAAGTTGATGAGGGCACGGCCGATGGCGACCTGCAGCGCCAATTCGCGGCGTTGTGCTTCCCGGCCGGCCGGCAGCTGCTGTAGTTGGCGAAGCCCCTTGTGCAGCTGGCTGACCATTTCTGCAAACGCGAAGCGCCCTGTGGTCTGCTCGGCTGCCTTGAGATAATAGTCGATCGACTTTTCCGGCGCGCCGGCCTCGCCGAAATGCCAGGCAATCAACTGGGCTTCCGGAATGATCCCTCGTACCGCGTTTTTCTCAAGGGCCTCGGCCAGGCGCAGGTGCAGCTCGCGCCGGCGGTCACGCAGCAATGAGGCGTAAGCGGCGTCCTGCACCAGCGCATGCTTGAAGCTGTAGACGGTCTCGGGGGGCTCGCCACGCGCGGAGGCAAGTCCGGCTCGCACCAGCTGATCAAGCGCATCCGCCATGCGTTCCGCCGGGATGCGGCCCAAGGCGAGCGCCGTTTCGAATGAAAATTCGCGACCGATGACGGAGCCGATCTGGGCGACTTCCTTGCCGGGGCCGAGGCGGTCGAGGCGAGCCATCAGCGATGCCTGCAACGAGGTCGGCACCATGTCGACGGAAGGCGACTCGGCTGGAGCCTGCCCTCCATCCCCAATGCGCAACTGGCCCCTTTCCAGAACCGTCTTGGTCAATTCCTCGATGAAGAGCGGCACGCCATCCGCATGACTGATGATCCGTTCGACTACTTCGGCCGGCAGCGAGTTGACCCCGGCGACTCCGGTGACGATGGAGACGGCTTGGCGATGATGCAGCCCTCCCAACATCTGCATTGTAACCTGGGGGCGGGTGGCCCACGGCGGCCGTACCTCAGGACGCGCGGTGACGATCAGCAAGACGGGTAGCCGCTCGATCGTCTCGATCTGGGCTTCGAGAAGTTCACAGGTGCTGGGATCGGCCCAATGAATATCCTCGACGACCGCGACCACGGGTTGGCGTCGCGCAAAGGCACCGAAGTGCCGCAGGATGGCGGCAAACGTCAATTCCTTGCGATGCCGGGGTTCGAGGGTTTCAGGCAACTCCTCGGCCGCACCGGGAATTGAGACCAAATCGGCAAGAATCGCCACATCGAGGTCCGTCGTCGAGCGTCCCAGCAACTGGCGAAGCTTATCGCGTTGCGCGACATGGTTGTCGCTGTCTTGAAACCCGGCGGCGCGTTTTATCTGTCGGGAGACCGGGTGGAGTGGCGTGTCCTGGTAATGGGGCGAACAAACGAGCTGAACCCGTCCCGGACGCGCGTCGCTCAAATGCTGCTCCAGCGCCGCGATCAGCCGCGATTTGCCGATACCCGGCTCGCCCGAAAGCAGCACCGCTCGACCTTCGCCATTCCGGACTTGCTCCCAGCGGCGCAGCAGCAGCGCTAATTCCTCCTCGCGCCCGACAAGGGGTCCCTGATCGGGCCGCAGGGCTTCAAAGCGACTATCGATCGCGGCTTCGCCCAGCACCGCCCAGGTATGGACCGAGGCCTCCAAGCCCTTGAGCTTCGCTGGGCCGCGATCCCGATATTCGAAAAGCCGCCCGGTGAGACGGCGCGTCGCCTCGGCGATGACGATCATGCCCGGTTCGGCGACTGCCTGCAGCCGAGCGGCGAGATTGGGGGTCTCGCCGACCGCAGCCGATTCCAGCGACGGGCCGGAGCCGATGAGATCGCCGACAATGACGAGACCGGTGGCAATCCCGACCCGCGCGCTCAGCGTCCCGGGTGGTCCTGCGGCCGTATTGAGATGCGCGACGGCGTTAACGATGGCGAGGCCTGCCCGGATAGCACGCTCTGCGTCGTCTTCGTTGGCCTGCGGATAGCCGAAATAGACGAGCACGCCGTCGCCCATATAGCGCGCGATGAACCCGCCGGCCTTTGCGACCAATCCGGTGATACAGCCGTGATAAGCTGCGATCACCTCGCGGAGATCTTCGGGATCCAGGCGGGCGCCCAAAGCGGTCGAGCCGACCAGATCGGCGAACATGACCGTAAGCTGGCGCCGCTCAGCCAACGACGGACCAGAGGTTGCCGCCAGCGGTTCAGGGCGCTCGGCGCCGCCCGCGCCGACCGCAGCGCCGCACTCGCGGCAGAATCGTTTGTCGGCGGGGTTTTCCTGGCCGCAGGCACTGCACTGCCACGGGAGGGGCGAGCCGCAATCCCCGCAAAACTTCCAGCCGGTTCCCACGCTTGCACCGCATCGCGGGCAATTCATGCGGTCCTCTTCTCGATCGGCCGTAAGTCCTGCGAGCACCCATGCGGCGAAACACGCTACGAAAACACAGGAGGCCACGGTCGAGCAATGGCCTCCGGCGGGAAACATAGCCGCAACCGGGGCGCGGGTGTGTGAAGGCCTTCACACCGCCCATCTGACTTGCCCAAATTGGGATTTCGACTAGAGTTTGGTCTGTCGTCTTTGAGTTGACTTGTTCGGTTTTGCCGGCCGTTTGAGCGCGGCCAACTTGCGACGGGTCACATAGGCGGCAGTATCTTCAAGTCCAACGTGCGACGCCGGTGTGTGACGACCCTTGCACGGCCTCTCTCACATCGCCCCCGCTTGCCCAAATCAAAATTTGCGTTACACTGAAATTGCAGGTGTTTTGATTCAACCTCTTCGGTTTCCAAACCAAGCAAGAATGAAGTCTTGGTCGAACCGAGCTACATTGGGGGATAAATCAATGGCTGGTAGTGGTCCTGCCAAGACGAAGACCAAACGAAAGCCCGCCAAGAAGGCCAAAAAGGCCGGTCGCGCTCTTGGCATCAAGAAGGCGAAGAAACGGCGGCGCAAGTAACTTCAGTGCACCATGACCGCGGTTTTCTCGCCGCGGAAACAAAGAAGACATCGGTCCTGCGGCGGGTTCCGCCGTTGGACCGGATCAGGCGTCGCGCGATTCTAGCGAGGGAAGGGGACGTCTGCCTTTTCCAACTGAGGCCGAGCGCGGCCCCGATCGTGGTTGAAGCGGCTTCAGGCCGCTTCATGACGCTGGTGCCAGGCGACGTCTTTCTTGCGACGCCTGGATATCGCGAATCGACGCGCTGGGTGGTGGGCCGCGTTCCTGCCCGCGGCCTCGTCCCGCGCCGAGAGTACTGGGTGCTTGCCGACTCGGGCGTCGTCGGTGAGCTGGTTGGGGATTCCCCGCGGGCCAAGACTCATCTGGAACGGGTAAGATATCTCGGAGCCATTTGCGATAAGCACGGCATTGTCATCAATATTCGAAAATTTGCGTTAAGCACGAATGTTCGTGCGCCTGATCGCGGAGCCCCCGTGTTCCTCGTTCTGGGCACATCGTCACACGTCGGCAAGACCACCGCTGCCATTGCGGTGCTGCAGGCGTTGCGTGACAAAGGCCATTCCAGCTTGGTCGCGCTCAAGGCGACTGGCACGTCGTCACTCGATGAGCTTGCAACCTATCGGGACTACGGCGCGGCTCAGGCATTTGACTGTGTCGATTTCGGCCTGCCCACCACCTACCCGTCCGATCGCGACGGCATGCATCGCCTGTTCGACCTCGCGCTCAGCACCTGCCTGTCGATCCGTTCGGATGGGCTGGTGATCGAATGCGGCGGCGACTTGTTCGGAGCGAACGTACCGGTTTTCCTCGAATGTCTCAAAGACAGACGTTCCGACCTCAAGGTGATTCTGGCCGCTCCCGATGCGGCTGCCGCGCTGGGCGCAAAGGCGGTGCTTTACCAGATGGGTTTTTCGATAACGGTGATCACCGGTCCGTGCACCGATACGCCAACGCTCCAGAAGCGCACCGAGGTGCTATGCGGAATACCCGCCGTGAACATGGCCGACGACGTGGGCGGCGCCACCTCCTGAAAACAAGCCGACGCGCTGCTTCGGCGCACGCGGCGCGCATCATCCTCGCACGCGCGCCCGAAGCGCCCAGAAATAGGTCAGACAGGTAATCCGCACCTCTTTGCACACGTCGCCGACGATCGCCTGTAGTTCCGCGCGCGTCGGGTAGTTTTTCACGATCTGGAAAACGTGCCCGTTTTCGAGCGTCCGCAGCTCATACCGGTTCCCGGCTCGGTCGCGCCGAAATGCCGGCGTGCTGTACCCTTCCAAATAAAGCTGGTCGATCATCAGCAACTCCCCTCCGGGTTGCAACCGTGATGCAAAGTGGAGGAGGAAGCGCCGCGCGCGCTGCAAGTCCACGTGAGACCACCACAGATGCGCCATTCCCGTTTCGAACCGACAGGCAAACTTCGGCAAGGCGTAAGCGTCCGCCTCGAGCAAGGTGACATGTGGCCCTAGCCGCCGTTTCGCTGCGATCGTCAGCGTCGCGGTGTTCAGGTCGGTCGCGGTGATTGCAGTCGCGCGCGCGGCCGCGGCCTGCGTCCAAAAGCCCGTTCCGGCGGCTATTTCGAGCACGCTACGCCGGACAGTGTGATGAGCGACCCAGCGTTTGAGGCTCGCAAGATCCCTCTGCCGCTCGGGAGCGCTATAGAGGCTGTCGTACTGCTCGGCACGTTCCCGGTAGTAAGTCCCCATGCCCGGCGATGCCGCCGGTTGCGCAGGTCGGCGCTTTGGCCAAGCGGTTATGCCCGGGGCGGTACCCATGACGCACACTATCGGCGATCGCGCTCTTGTGTGAAGTATTTCACACATGGGATGATGGACCGGGAACACAATTTGATCCCAATCGAACCTGGAAGCCTCCGCATGGCGCGCGCCCCAAAACGTCGAAAATCTTCGTCAATCATCGAAAAAAGCCTGATACCCGTTGGCCCTTTGCCGCGGATCGGGGCACCGCGGAAAACCCAATCGCATCAGCTGCCTTTTCACATGGAGCACCAGCTCCATTCCAATTGGTGCTGGGTCGCGGTCGCCACCAGCGTGGCACTCTTTTACCGGCCCCAGATCAAGTGGACCCAGTGCCGGGTCGCAAACTCGAACTTGGGGCGCAAGAATTGCTGCCAAAACGCCGCCAACGGCAAATGCAACAAGATCGGTCACTTGCAGGACTCGCTCTCGACGGTCCGGCACGCGCGGCGGCCGCGCTACATCACCCGGCCGGTCCCGTTCGCCGACGTCCGGGCAGAAATCGATGCGGGCAGGCCTGTATGCGTGCGCACCCAATGGGCCGGGGGCCAAGTCGGGCACGTCATGGCCGTGACGGGTTACGATACCGAGTATGAACTACTCACGGTCGACGATCCGCTCTACGGCAAGTCACACGTCGACTACGATACGTTCTGTACCGACTATCGTGGGTCCGGCTCGTGGACCCGTAGCTACTACACCAAGCTCTGAGCGCCCACCTCGATGCCTCTTCAGCTTGCACAGCCGCCCATCGCCGCGCGAGAAGCGGTGCACCGGATGCTGGGTCGCATGGTCGCGAGCGGAGCCGCGCAAGTGCCGGCGTTAGAGGCCGTCTCTCCAACCTCGCTGGGCGTCTCTACGCCCCATCGCGTCGCCATTCTTGGGCTCGACGCGATCGGTGGCCAAATGTCGCTGCGATCTGCGGCACAGAAGAAGGGCTGGCGCTTTTTCGTCCATAATGGCGACAAGGTCGTAGCGTCGGTCAATTCATCGCTCGATCACAAAAAAAAGTATCGGTTCGCGCATCTCAACGACGGCCCTTTCGTAATGGGCACGGAGCATGCCATTCGCCGGGCTGAACAGCTTGAGGCGGTCAAGGACGGGCATTTCGAACCGGCGCTGCTCCTGGTTCCCGCGCTCCATGTCGTGGCTTTATGGTTGATAAACATGGATAGTGAGGCCGACCTCGTGATGCCGATCCCGCCCGCTCCCGAGGGCCTGTCTCGCTATCGAGCTGTCGCATCCGCTGACTTCGTTGCAGTCCTCGCAGACCTTGCGTCACAGAAACGCCAAGAGCACCGCGAATCGCGCCGAAGCGTGGTTCCCTAAACAGTCAACTGCCGTGATTTCCGGAAGCCGCGAGCTGTGATCGGGACAAAAGCTCCGAGCGCGTGAATCGCGCTCGGAATGTGACGTATCTCACACATGGTCCGCTCAAACAATGCGCAGACTCGCGCAAACAAGAAGATGTGGGCGTCAGGCATGGCAAACAGCGAAAATGGCGATACCTGCTTTTTCTGCAAAAAGGGCAAGTTCGTTACGCGCAATGAGGACATTGCATTCCATCAATGGACCGACAGGGGCTATGTTTTTTGCCGGGTAAAGCTTTCTCTCGGCGTATGCGATCATTGCGGATCGCGACACTGGAACGAAGACGCTGAAGCGGCGATCGAAGAAGCTATCCAACGGGAATACAACAAGCTCCCCAAGTAATTTTGCCCGGGAGCTCCGCCGGCCGAAGCGCCGACGCCGAGCCCCAAAGCGCGCTGACTTTTATTCGAAGCGTATTCCGCGTGCCGGAGTGCCTCCGCATCGAGTGTGGGGCAGGGGGATCATGCCCTACGACAGAATCCCCTCTGTGCCCTCCGCGGCCAGCTTGGCAAGCGCCTTGGGATCGAGCACGGCAATGCCGCCGCGCTGCAGCCGAACCCATTTGCGGTTTTCCCAGGAGCGCAGCTGCTTGTTCGTGCTCTCGCGCGACATGCCGATGATGCTGCTCAGTTCCCGCTGGGTGATGCGCACGTTGCGGTGCGCGGCGGGCGCCTCGGGGCCGCCCGTCAACTGCAGCAGGGTCTTTGCCAGCCGGCCGGGGAAGCTCAGGTACATCACGTCTTCGACCTGCTCGCTGGTATGGCGGATGCGCGCGCACAGGATTTCGATGAACTTGAGGGCGATGTCGGGCTGCTCGCGCAGGAACGGAATGAAATCGCGCCGATCGATGACCATGAGCTCGCAGTCGTCCATGGCGACTGCATCGGCGCTGCGCGGGCGTCCGTCGAGCAGCGCCATTTCGCCGAATATCTCGCCCGGATTGATGATGTTGAGGACGGCTTCGCGGCCGTCGGGGGTCGGGACGCTGATCTTCACCGAGCCCCACAGGACCGCCATCAGGCCGGTGCCGGGGTCGCCCTTGGCGAAGATGGTGGCGCCGCGCCGCACCGAGCGGCGGGTCATATACGTGCCGAAGTGCTCGATGACGACCGGCGGGAATTCGCGGAATAGGGGATGGTTGCGCAGCGGCGCCAGCTTATCGAGGACTCGCGGCGGGTGTTTGGCGTCTCGTGAGGGCGGCACGGTCGGGGTGACCTCGGATCGATCATCCGGCGCGCCCGGCGAGGACGCTGGTGTCCGGCCGCGCAACTTTCCCGCCGAATCCCCTGGCCAGGGCGGACCATCATGAAAGATCGCCGCACCGTTTGAAAGGGGGGGCGCTCCGGTGCGCGGCCGGGTGGAGGGAACGCGTAGGTGCGGCTTCAAATCGAGCCCTCCTCAACCTTCAATCCCTAACCGTGGAACGATCGCGGCCGGAACGTGCCAGACCGCGGTAGCGACGCCATGCTGGTGAACGGCGGCGCGCCAGGTTTTCGTCGCGATCGGATCGGGTCCGCGGAACGGCTGCCGCTCGACCTCGAGCCGCGCCATGTGCCCGACCGTCGCGCCAAGAATGCCGAGCATCGTGCATCCCAGCACCATGGCCGCGTAGATCGAGGCCCGCGGGAGCAACAGGCAAAGTCCCCCGCCGATTTCGAGAATGCCCACGGCGATGCGCAACGACTGGCCCAGGCCGGTCACGTCGAACGCCTCGACCATGATGTCGGCGCCGAGCAGCTTCGCGCTGCCGGCGCAGATGTAGATCAAGCCGAGAGCCGCCTGGACGCGGTAGAACCCAGACAAGGGCATGACACCACCCATTTGCCGCCGTGCAGGCTTCTCGTTGAGCGGAAGCCTGATCCCTGGAGGCGACTATTGGGCGGGCGCTCGAGCCAGGTCTGTGAAGAACCTCACATAACATCGTGATCGCCGATAACCGTGCCTCGGGCGGGCGATACCCGCCCCGCCGCGATGGCCGGACCGCCTCAGATGCGGCCTTCCTCGACCGCGTGGCATGCGACGAGAGCGGGGCCCGCGGCCATGAGCAGCGGGCGCTCGGCGCGGCAGCGGGCGTTCGCAAACGGGCATCGCGGATGGAACGCGCAGCCCTTGGGCGGGTCGATCGGATTGGGGATTTCGCCTTCGACCGGTTTGCGCGAGCGCCCGGTCATCTCGAGGTCGGGCACGGCGTCGAGCAGCATGCGCGTATAGGGATGGCGGGGAGCGGTGAATAATTCCCTCGTCGGCCCGACCTCGACCAGCCGTCCGAGGTACATGACCCCAATCCGGCGCGCCATGTGGCGTACGACGGCGAGATTGTGGCTGATGAACAAATACGTCAGGCCGAGGCGATCCTGCAGATCGCGCATCAAATTGAGGATCTGCGCCTGCACCGAGACGTCGAGCGCCGACGTCGGCTCGTCGCAGACGATGAAATCGGGTTGCGAGGCGAGCGCGCGGGCGATCGCCACGCGCTGGCGCTGACCGCCGGAAAACTCGTGCGGATATTTTTGCCCGTCCGCCGGGTCGAGGCCGACGAGCCGCAGCAGTTCATCGGCTTTTCCGGCGACGTCGGCGCTGCGCCCCAGCAGGCCGAAGGCGCGGATCGGCTCGGCGACGATGTCGCGTGCGCGCCAGCGCGGATTGAGGCTGGCATAAGGGTCTTGGAACACCATCTGGATGCGCCGCCGCAGGCGCTGGCGCGCGGCGTGGTGCGCCGGGTCGTTCATCGACACGCCCTCGATGACGACGTCGCCGGTCGTCGGCGGAATGAGACCGACCGCGAGCTTGGCGAGTGTGGATTTGCCGGAACCGGACTCGCCGACCAGGGCAAAGGTCTCGCGGCCGGGGATCGAGAATGAGACCTCGGTCACGGCGGCGAGGAACCGACGCGGCGCGCGTTCGATCACCCGATTGAGCAACGGCTTCGATACGTCGAACGTGCGGCCGACGTTCTTCAGGTCGACGAGCGTGGCCGGCGTCATGCGCGTGCCTCCGCGGCCGCCGAGGGCTGCTCGAACAGCCAACAAGCGACTTGAGCATCGCCGTACGGCTCAAGATTGGGGCGCGCCGTGGGACAGGGCGCAAACGCGCGCGGGCAGCGCGGATGGAAGGCGCAGCCGGCCGGCATCGCGGTGAGGCGAGGCATCGAGCCGGGAATCTGGACGAGGCGCGTGACGTCGGCATCGGGCTTCGGAATCGAGCCCATCAGGCCGGCGGTGTATGGATGAAGCGGAGTTTTGACCACGGCGCGGACGGGGCCTATTTCCACGATGCGTCCGGCGTACATGACGGCGACGCGATCGGCCGTCTCCGCGATCACGCCCATGTCGTGCGTGATCAGCATCACGGCGGTGCCGTGGTCGCGGCACAGGCGCTTGAGCAACGTAATGATCTGGGCCTGGACGGAGACGTCGAGGGCGGTGGTCGGCTCGTCGGCGATGATGAGTTCGGGATTGGCCGCCAAGGCGAGCGCCAGCACCACGCGCTGGCGCATGCCGCCGGAGAACTGGTGCGGGTAATTGTCGATACGCGCTTCCGGGGCCGGAATGCCGACCTCCGCGAGCAAAGCAAGCGCGCGGCGGCGCGCCGTTCCCGCATCCACCCCGGTATGGGTGACGATCGTCTCGGCCAACTGGTGTCCGATCCGGTAGAGCGGATTGAGGCTCGTGAGTGGATCCTGGAACACCATGCCGATGCGCCGGCCGCGAATGCGGCGGAAGCGCTCCGGCGGCAGATCGTCGATGCGGTCCCCCTTGAGCCGGATTTCGCCAGCGCCGATCCGGCCGGGCGGTTCGATCAGGCCGATGATCGCAGTGCCGGTAAGCGATTTGCCGGCCCCGGATTCGCCCACCACGCCCAATACCTCGCCGGGCATGATGTCGAACGATATGTCATCGACCGCCACCAGCGTGCCGCGGCGGGTCGGAAATTCGACCCGCAGGTTGCGAACGCTGAGCAGCGCCTTGGTCATCGTAGCTTCGGATTGAGCGCGTCGCGCAGCCAATCGCCGAGAAGGTTGACCGCGAGCACCAGCCCGGCGAGCGTGAGGCCGGGAAAGATCGCGATCCACCATTCGCCGGCGAACAGGAACTTGTTGCCGATGCTGATCAGGGTGCCGAGCGAGGGTTCGGTCGGCGGAAGCCCGACCCCGAGAAACGACAGCGTCGCCTCGAGGATGATGGCAAGCCCGAAATTGATGGTGGCGATGACCAGCACCGGGCCCATCACGTTCGGCAGCACATGCCGGAAGAGAATCGACGTCGGGTCAAGCCCGATCAGGCGCGCGGCCTGCACGTAGTCCTTGTTCTTCTCCACCAAGGTCGAGCCGCGCACGGTGCGCGCGTATTGCACCCACGAAGAGAGCCCGATGGAAAGCACGAGCACCCAGAACGCGGTGTCCTCGTTGCGCGCTTCGCCGGATAGCGCGCGCATGGTGCCGTCGATGAGAAGGGCAATCAGGATCGCCGGGAAGGTGAGCTGCACGTCGGCGCCGCGCATGATCAAGGAATCGAGGGCGCCGCCGGCGTAGCCGGCGATGAGTCCGAGCGCGATACCGACGAGGGCGGCGAGCGCGACCGACAGGACCCCGACGCTCAGCGAAATGCGGGCGCCGTAGAGGATGGCAGAAAGCACGTCGCGACCCTGATCGTCGGTGCCAAGCAGGAACCGGCGGTCGCCGTCCGCTGCCCAGGCGGGCGGCAGATGGGAATCGAGCAGATTGAGCTGGCGCAGATCGAAGGGGTCGTGCGGCGCGATCCACGGGGCCAGGACAGCGGCCAGCACGATGAGGAGAGTCACGAGCGCCGCGCCGACCGTCACTTTGGAGCGGGTGAACGAGTAGACGAGGTCGTGATCGAGCAAAGCTGCCAGGCGGCCGCGCCGATGCGTTGCGCCGGTTGAGGGGAGCGGGGCGTCCACGTCAATCACGCGGTGCGCGCGTCGACCCGAATACGCGGGTCGATGAGCGCGTAAAAGAGGTCGACGATCAGGTTGATCGTCACGAAGATGGCGGCGACCAGCAACAGATAGGCGGCCATGACCGGAATGTCCGCGCTTTGGACCGCGATCAGGAACAACAACCCCATGCCGGGCCACTGGAAAACGGTCTCGGTAATGATGGCGAAAGCGATCACCGAGCCGAGTTGGAGGCCCACGATGGTGACAACCGGCACCAGCGTGTTCTTAAGCGCATGGCCGAAGTTGACGGCACGGTCGGTCAGCCCGCGCGCGCGGGCGAATTTGATGTAATCGGTGCGCAGCACCTCGAGCATTTCCGAGCGCACCAGCCGCATCACCAGCGTGAGCTGGAACAGCCCGAGCGTGATCGCCGGAAGAATGATGGCGCGCAGCCCCGAAGCGGTCAGCAACCCCGTGGTCCAGAACCCGAGATGGACGACCTCGCCACGCCCGAACGAAGGAAGCACTCCCAGAGTCACCGAGAAAACGAAGATCAGGAGAATGCCTGTCAAGAAAACCGGCAACGATATGCCGAGCAGCGAAACCGTCAGGAGGGCGGTCGAGATCCACGAGCGGCGGTGAAGTGCGGTATAGACTCCCATCGGGATGCCGAGCAGGAGCGCGACCACGGCCGAGACGAAGGCAAGCTCGATGGTCGCCGGAAAGCGCTCCCCGATCAGCGTCACTACCGGCTGCTTGAATTGATAGGAGACGCCGAAATCGAGTTGCAGCGCATGCCAGGCGAATCGAACGAACTGAACGATAACGGGGTCGTTGAGCCCCAGCGCTTCACGCAACTGCGCACGCTCCGCCTGGGTCGTTTCCAAACCCACCATCTGGTTGATGGGATCGCCCACGAAGCGGAACAGGGTGAACGCGATCAGCGCCACCACCAGCATCACCAGCAGGGCTTGGAGCGCGCGGCGGACGAGGAAAGCGAGCATTCGCCCGGGCCTCAGTTACGGCGAAGCCGCAAACGCGCGTCGGTAAAAAAACGGCTCGATACGCCGCGCGGCCTCATTCCTTCCGGAACCAATAGAACAGGATCTGATTGTCCGCGCGCTGCACCACCTTGAGCTTCTTCGACACCCCCCACACCAGGGCCTGCTGGTGCAAGGGCAGGTGCGATACCTCGTCGTGAATGATGCGCATGGTCTCGGCGATCATGTCGTCGCGTTTGGGGATGTCGGTCTCGCGCAGAATCTTTCCGGCGAGCGCGTCCACCTTTTCGTTGCAGTATCCGCCGAGATTGAATTGCCCGCCATTGCCCTTCTCGTCGCGGCAGCCGATGAGATTGTTGAGCACGTTCCACCAGTCGAATGAGCCGGGGGTCCAGCCGAGCATGTAGAAGGAGGTGTCGTAGCCGCCGGAGGCGAGAACCTTGGCGAAATATTTCGCCTTCGGCTGTGCCAGTAGGTCGATCTTGACCCCGATGCGCGCCAGCATGGCGGCCACCGCCTGACAAATCGCTTCGTCATTGACGTAACGGTCGTTCGGGCAGTCCATCGTCACTTCGAAGCCGTCCGGGTAGCCGGCGTCGGCCATCAGCTTGCGAGCCGCTTCGGGGTCATAGGGCCAGCGCTTGAACTCGGCCGAGCGCGAATACAGGAGCGGCGAGATCATCAGGGCGGTCGGCGTGGCGAAGCCGCGCATCACCCGCGACTTGATCGCCTCGATGTCGATTGCCTGATAAAACGCCTTGCGCACCCGCACATCCTTGAACGGATTCTTGCCCTTGACGTTGGAATGGAGCAGCTCGGGGCGCATCTGGTCGAAGCCGAGGAAAATGGTGCGCAGCTCCGGCCCGGAGAGCACCTGCGCGACCCCGCTGGCGTTGACGCGCGCTACGTCCTGCAGCGGCACCGGATCGATCCAATCGACGTCGCCGGAAAGCAGCGCCGCCACGCGCGTCGCGTCGTTGGAGATCGTGGTGAAATCCACCTCGTCGAAATTGTGCTCGGGCTTGTCCCACCAGCCCGGGTTTGGCTTGAACACCGTACGCACGCCCGCCTGATGCTCGGTAATCCGGAACGGGCCGGTGCCGTTGGCGTGAAGCGCCGCGTAGATCGCCTGCTGGCCGGTTGCCGGCTGCGGCATGGTCGAGTGGTTGGCTTCCGCCCACTTTTTCGAAATGATGTACCAGGTGTCCCACTCGTAGTGCAGGATCGGGTTGGGTGCGGAGAGCACGAAGTCGACCGTGTAATCGTCGACCTTGACCACCTTCGTGTCGGGTTGGATGCGCGTCTTGAGGTCGGATCCGGTAGCCCGCACCCGCTCGGCGGAAAACACGACGTCGTCCGCCGTGAAGTCCTCGCCGTTCTGAAACTTGACGCCTTTACGCAGATAGAACCGCCAACGGGTCGGCTCGACGACCTCCCAGCGCTCCGCGAGTCCGGGAATGATCTCCAGGTTCTTGCCGCGCTTGGTCAGCCCCTCGTAGACGTTGCCAAGCACGCCGAGCGTGAAGCTCTCGTTGAGCGAGTAGGGGTCGAGGGATTTGAGATCGCCCTGGAACGCGAACTTGAACGTGGCCGCGGAGGCGGGGTGCAATATCGAAGCAAGGGCGAGGCATAACCCCAGCAGCAGAACCTTGAACTTCATCTGCGCTCCTCCCCGTGTACTCGTTTGGCGCCGACAGACGATTCGTCGGCCGCGCGAGACCCGCGCGGCCGACGGCTCGATGCTTCGAGTGGCGGCGGAGCGAGGTCCTGGCGCCCGCCACCTTTGCGTCAGATTACCATTATGCGCGGGAAGAACAGATAGCAGGCTATCCCGATGACGACGAGATAGGCGAGCAAGATAAAGGTCCAGCCCATGTTATGCCGGATCACCTCGCCCTCGTTGCGCACGAACTTGCTGGTGGAGACCCCGACGCTGGCGGTCTGCGGAGCGATCGGCTTGCCGATCTCGGCGCCCACCGAATTGAGGGTCGGCAACAGCAACACTGGGAAGTTAAGCACTTTGCCGACAAGCGCCTGGAACGCCCCGAACATGGCGTTCGTCGAGGTATTGCTGCCCGAGAGTGCGACGCCGATGAACCCCAGGATCGGAGCGACGATGATGAAGGCGACGCCGATCTGGGAAAACGCACTGGCGAGCGAGCCGGCCATGCCGGAGAAGTTGAACACGTACGCAAGGCCGAAGATGAACACGCCGACCAGCAACGCTCCCCACATTTGGTTCCACGTCTTCTTGAAGATCTCGGCAAGTTGCTGGCCGTTCACCCGCAACAGCAGCGCCACGATAATCCACGACACCAGGATGGCACTGCCTCCCACGAACGGCGTCCAGTTGAAGATCGCAGCGATGGTCGCGCCGCCGGGAAGCCCCGAGGTGGCAGTGACCTGCAGGTGCAGCGCGATAATGCCCGGCAGCTTCGACCATGGGCCGGTCCAGGCGACCACGACGGCGACGAGCACGACGATCGGCAGCCAACCGTGAAAGACCTCGCCCCCCGACATGCGCGACCCCTCGGCCTGCGCTTCCTCCGCCGCCGTGACCGGCCCGCCGCCGTAGCCGAGCGTTCGCGCCGGATGCCAGACTTTCAGCAGGATCAGGAGGCAGGCAAAGCAGACGATCGCCCCGATCACGTCGGGCAGGTACGGTCCGAGATAGACGGCGGTCGGCAACTGGCCGGCGATGTAGCCGAGCGAGCCGACGATCGCCAACGGCCATGCCGACCACATCCCTTCGCGCCCCGACACCAGATAGAGCAGAATCCAGGGCGGAAGCAGCGCCAGGATCGCGACGATCTTGCCGACCGAAGCGGAATAGATCGGGAGCAGTTGCACGAACGACATGCCAAGCGTTCCCGCCGTAACGGTCGCAAGCGCGATGATCGGAGCCCCGAGCGCCCCATAGGATACCGGGGCGTTGTTGGCGATGGCGGCGACGCGGATCGCGTCAATGTCGGGAATGCCGAGCGTGACGAGAATCGGGGCCACGAAAGCCCAAGGATAACCGAAGCCCACCAGCCCTTCGAGGAGCGCGCCGAACGCCCAGGCGAACAGAATCGTCTGGACCCGGACATCGCGGGTTCCCTGGGCGATCAGCCAGCG